>ERZ1699260.261-NODE-261-length-21664-cov-3.449413_pt1 | contig 21664 bp, 17 predicted proteins | sample MGYA00581519_ERZ1699260 | MGnify/ENA primary metagenome ERZ1699260 (study PRJEB42319, sample SAMD00040324) | human oral metagenome | material: saliva | host: Homo sapiens | study: EMG produced TPA metagenomics assembly of PRJDB4115 data set (Metgenomic analysis of... | reverse complement strand
AGAAGGAAGCGCGCGCCTGGACGATCCACAAGGGCGACACCGCCCCCAAGGCCGCCGGCGTCATCCACACGGACTTCGAGAAGGGCTTCATCAAGGCCGAGGTCGTCTCCTACGACGACCTGGTCGAGGCCGGCTCCATGGCCGCCGCGAAGGCCGCCGGCAAGGTCCGCATGGAAGGCAAGGACTACGTGATGGAAGACGGAGACGTCGTGGAGTTCCGCTTCAACGTCTGATCGTTTCTGAACGAGGCAGTGGCCGGGTCGCGCGAGAGCGTGGCCCGTCTTTGCTGTCGGTTGAGTGCGAGTGTGAATCGTGTCGCCGATCACCTGAGTGGTAGGGTGTGGCCATGACGACAAATAGCCAGTACTCATGGCTGTGGTTCTCAAGGAGGTAACAATGCAGGGAGCAGCTCTCGGGGATGACGGCGTTCAGACCGTGCGCTACTGGTTGTACGCGCCGGGCGAGGGAGCACACATGTGGGAGGAGTTCTACGAGCGCGGAGTCATGGGGCTGGGCTGGGGTGCTCTCGGTGATTTGTCTGTATGCAACAGTAAACAAGACGTGAAAAAACGGATGCTCGAGACCTACCCAGAATACGGGAGGCAGACGAACGATATTCATGCCGCCTGGCAGTTTGTGAGCGAGATGAAGCTGGGAGATGTTATCTTCGCTAAGAAGGGACGTTCCGAGATCATTGGGCGTGGTGTGGTCACGGGTGAGTATGTCTATGATGAGGAATGGAGGCAATTTCCACACATTCGCAAGGTTGACTGGACTCACGTGGGAAACTGGAACATCGATAGAACATTAGCGTTGAAAACGCTCACCGATATTACCTACGACCAGGAACTCGTTAAGCGAATTGAGACCTCATTTCTGGACAGTGATGATTCTGTTGACATCGAGGAAGCAACGATGGTGTTCCCCGAGTATTCCGCTGAAGACTTCTTGACGTCTGTTTACATGGATCGTGAGCGATACGACGCGATTGTGGGTCTGTTGCGCGCCAAGAAGAACATCATCTTGCAGGGCGCGCCCGGCGTGGGTAAGACCTACGCAGCTAAGCGCCTCGCGTACTCGATGATGGGCGTCAAGGATGTTTCGTGCGTCAAGCTCGTTCAGTTCCACCAGAGCTACTCTTACGAGGATTTCATTGAGGGGTATCGTCCCTCCGGCGCGGGGTTTGAGCTGGTGAAGGGTGCGTTCTATTCCTTCTGCAAGAAGGCAGCTGAGGATGAGGAGAACGACTACTTCTTCATCATCGATGAGATTAACCGCGGCAACCTCTCCAAGATTTTCGGCGAGCTGTTCATGCTCATCGAGAGCGATAAGCGCGGAAGTGAACTCCAACTTCTCTACTCCCGCGAGCTCTTCTACGTGCCCCGCAACGTCCACATTATCGGCATGATGAACACGGCAGACCGCAGCCTTGCGATGCTCGACTACGCGCTGCGCCGCCGATTCGCCTTCGTTGAACTGTGCCCCGCCTTCGACTCTGTGGGCTTCTGCGATTACTGCGAGGGCCTCGGCAATCAGAGGTTCAAAGACCTGGTACGCGTAGTGAAATCCCTCAACCGTGCGATCGCCGAGGACGAGTCGCTCGGCGAAGGATTCTGCATCGGACACAGCTACTTCTGCAACATGAAACCTGAGACCTGCACTGACGCGGCCCTGGCCTCGATCGTGGACTACGAGCTCATCCCGATGCTCAAGGAATACTGGTTCGACGAACCCGGTAAGGTCCACGAATGGAGCGACAGGCTGCGTAGGTCGTTGCGGTGATTCGCGTCCGCAACATCTTCCACATGCTTGCCTACGCCTTCTCGGCGCTCACCGAGCAGGGCTACCGTTCTGTGGCCACGGAGGACTTTGACAATGCGGCTGAGCTGTGCGCCGCGATCCTCGAGCGGGGCGTGTCAGCGCAACTCAAACGAGGCCTCGGCCAGGAGTACGTGAATCGGACCGAGGCACGCTCCTCCCTGCGCGGCAAAATCGAGGTCACTGACTCCGTGAAGTCTCAGGCAATCCTGCGCCGCCAGCTGGTGTGCTCCTACGACGAGTTCAGCGTCGACACGACGATGAACCGCATCATCAAGGCGACGGTCGCGCTGCTTGTGCGCTCGGATATCTCCAAAGCACACAAGAAGAGTCTGAAGAAGCTCATGGTGTTCTTCGCGGACGTGCGCGACATCGACCTGCACACCGTCGACTGGAACATGCGATACGACCGCAACAATCGCACGTACCGCATGCTCATGGCGGTGTGCTGGCTCGTCGTCAAGGGGCTGCTCCAAACTCAAAGCGACGGCACCACGCGCATGATGGATTTCTTCGACGAGCAGCGCATGAGCCGCCTCTACGAGAAGTTCATCCTCGAGTACTACCGCAGGGAACACCCGCAGCTGCGCGCCAGTGCGTCTTTCATTGAGTGGGCGCTGGACGACGAGGCCTCGGAGGGTCTGCCCGCCATGCGCACCGACATCACGCTGAGCGCTCGCGGCCGCGTGCTCATCATCGATGCGAAGTACTACGCTTCCACGTTGCAGAGCAACTTCAACAAGAAGACTGTGCATTCGGGGAACCTGTACCAGATTTTCGCGTACGTGAAGAACAAACAGATTGCGTTCGAGCGCGCGGGGAAGAGCGTCGAGGTGTCGGGCATGCTCCTGTACGCCGCGACCGACGAGGACATCCAGCCCAACGCCACCTACCGCATGAGTGGCAATCGAATCAGCGCGACGACGCTGGACCTGGATCGTCCCTTCGAGGAGATCCGCGCGCAGTTGGACGGCATCGCCGAATCGCTTACTGGTCCGTCAACTCCGGCTTCGTGAAGGAGCGGACCTGGGCAGCGTCCGATTCTATCTCAGGGGCTGTCATGGTCTTCTTCGACGCTGCCTCGAGGGCGCTCACGGAGCGCGCCCGGGACAAGAGCCGGTTCTCCATGGAGGAAACAGCCTTGTTGTAGTAGTCCACGCTGCGCGCCAAGCTCTTGCCCAGGTTCTCCATGTGGCTCGCGACGACGCCGAGCCGCTCGTACAGGTCGCGGCCCAGAGCGATGATCTGATCCGCTTGCTCGTTGATGTTCGTGCGCGCCCACGCCGTCGCGCACGTGCGCGCAACCGCGAGCAGCGTGACGGGGGAGCACAGGGCCACCCCGCGTGCCATCGCGTCGTCCAGGAGCGATGCGTCCGCGCGCAGCGCCGCCGACAGCGCAGCCTCGGAGGGGACGAACAGGATGACCATCTCGGGGGAAGAGCCGAGCAGACGCGCATAGTCGCGCGACGCCAACGCCTCGACGTGAGAACGCAGGGCCTTCGCGTGCGCCGCCAACTCCGAGCGGCGGCGGGCCTCCGCCATCTCGCCGCTTTCCTCGATGCCGCAGGCCCTCAGGTACGCATCCATCGGAGCCTTCGCGTCGAGTGCCAGGAAACCCTGTCCAGGCAGGTGAATCGTCACGTCGGGACGCCCGCGCTCACCCGATGCACTCTCCGCGCCCAGGCCTCGTCCCTGAGTGAGCGAACCAACCGAGCGCTGCTCCGCGAAGTCGACGTGCGGCATCATCCCCGCTGCCTCGAGGACGCGGGCCAGCTCGACCTCGCCCCACGTGCCGCGCGCACTGCGCGAGCGTAGCGCGCCCTCCAGGGAGGCGGTCGTGCGGGCCAGCTCGGCCTCGCGCTGGGCGGACTCGCGCAGCTGCTCGGCGAGGGCGCCGTGTTGGCGCGCCCGCGTCTGTTCCATCTGATCGACGCGCTGCGTCATCTGCTCAAGCTGGACGCGAACCGGGGCGAGCGCCTGCAGGACAGAGGCGTCGCCCTGGGAGCGAGCCTCGGCGGATTCGACGCGACGCGAGAGTTCCTCCGCGCGCGCCTGCCACCGGGCGACCTGCGCGCGCAAGGCGACCACATCATCGCCCGGCTGTGACGCCCGGCGCGCCACCGCCCCCACGTATCCGAGCAGAGCACCCACAACCAGTCCAACCAGGAGAAAAACAAGTGACATACCCATAACGGCACGATACGAAGGGCCATGCACATCTGCGTCCACAGAATCTATAACAAGGGACCCCCACCATAGTGGTGGGGGTCCCTGAGATGCCAGACTAAGCCTGGTGTATAAACCCATAGATGCGGATCTGTGGCCTCTTGTAGGAGGGGCATGATCGCGCTATGAAACGTGTGCTCCCGTTAGGTCGATACCTCGTCAGCTTGAAGTCGTCATTAGTCGTCCCTGGGGGTGAATCCTGGCTCACGCTCGCGATGAAATCGCCTTGCCATGTCGCGTGTGCTGGGCGTCGATCCATTTGTTCGGACTCTCTAAATGGACGTGAATGTGGATGTGGTTTGTTTCCTGGTTGAGTCCGAGGTACTGGCTGAGAGGCACGGTGAGCGGAGGCAGTGAGCTTCGTGAGTTGTTGGGGGACAGCAGCAGAGGTGGGTGGTTGGGAGTGTAGAAAACTAGGGTTTGCTTCTCGATCCTGTCGTCTTCGCATGTGTTGCTCTCGGCGCGGAACCTGTCGGCAAACCACAAGCTCAGGTCTGATGCGCAGTTGACGGCAAGTGGGATCAGGTGGAGTGCCAGGAATAGGAAGTCCGTAAAAAATTGAAGATCAATCATTTGTTGTTTCCTTTCGTGTCGGATTGTTGAGACTGTCTCCCTCCTCTCGGTGGAGATTCTCTTTACTTGCCGCTAAGTGTAATGGCACTTAGCGGCCGGTGTCAACTTAGGATCGTCAACGTCGCGTTTAACGTAGATCCTAATATCTATGTCAAATGGAGTCAAATCGATGTGGGCGACATAGTATTGTTCGCGGAGTGAGCATCCCACGCCTGTCCGCAGAGCTCCAGCACAAGCCGCCACCAATCGACCCCACGTCCAATCAGTCGCCTATCCTGGGTGTAAGACTCACGGGGGAGGGGTATGGAAGCCGTCGATCCGCGCACGATGCACGTCCTGATTAGCGATAAGAACACGCCGAACTGGCAGGATCACACCTGGAAAGTCGCGAAGGCGCGCCGCGACGGGAATCGCATCGTGGTCACCTATACCAACGGCAAACAGTATCCATACGGCGAGGATCGGGTACGTCTCTACGACCAGGTTGAGCGCCGCAAGGTCGACGCCCTCGATGAGATCCGGGTGTGCGGGCAGCGCTGGAATAACGTCGAGATCATCTGGACGCTTCGCCGCGCGGGTCACCCGCGTAATCCGCGCTACACGCTGGCGTATCGGAAAGCTGACGGCACGCTTGCGCTTCGGCGCTACGGAAGTGACGAGGTGAGGGCGTCGTTCGCGACGCCGGAGCAGCGCAAGAACGCCTCCATCCTCGACTACGTGCGCGAGGAAGTCCGCGCGCAGGCTCGACGGGCCGGGGCGACGCTGGACACGAGCGAGCGCTACCCCCGGTGGGTGGGCGAGGGTACGTCTGCGCCGTCGGCCATTCTCGCGAACGTGTGGGAGCGGCTTCCGCAAGCGCCGCGAGGGTCCGCCCTCGAAGCGTTCCTCGCGGGCTCGACGTCCACGACGACGGGGGCGAGCGACCATCTCATCATGCCCTTCCACTCCAACATTGATCAACGCAACGCGATTCGCGCCGCGCTCACCCACCAGATCTCGATCATCGACGGTCCTCCCGGCACGGGCAAGACACAGACGATCCTCAACCTGATCGCCTCCCTCATCGCACAGAGCAAGACCGTCGGCGTCGTCGCGGGTGCCAACTCCGCGGTGGACAACGTCATCGACAAGCTGACGGAGGAAGGCTACGGATTCCTGGTGGCCAGCCTCGGAAAAGCGGAGCGCGTCAAGGAATTCCACCAGCGTGAGGGGATTCTCGAGCAGCGGCGCGAGGCCTGGGCCAAGAAGGCGTCCACTGCCTCGCCGGGTGCATCCGTCCGTGCTAACGAGGCTGCGCTGCGGGCCGAGGAGGGACAGCTCGTCGCCCTGTGGGAGGACGCACGAGACATCCCGCAGATCCGGGCACGGCTGACCGCGACCCAGCGTGAGCGCTTCCTCTTCGAAGAGAAAGTGAAGGAAAGTCGCCGCCCGATCGCGGATATTTCGCGTCTGGCCGTCGTGCGGCGCAGTTCCGAGACCATCGCTGACCTGCTTGCCCTCGCCCGCTGCGCGCCGAGGCCTGGGCGCAGCCCTCGGGGCTTCATCGAGCGGGTACGCCGCTACTTCGCCTACGGATCGTTGAAGGGTATCGACCTGGAGGACCCGGATGTCCAGTCGGCGCTTCAACTCGCTTTCTATCAGACCCGCGAACGCGAACTCAGCCGTCGCATCGAGGAAGCAGAGGCGCGCGCGGCCCGCCACGGCCTCGTCGAGGGGAGTGCGCAGTACCGTCGCCGTTCCCGCGAGGCTTTGGACACCGCCCTCCAGGACCGTTTCGAGCGCGAACGCCCGAGCCGTCTGAACCCCAATCAGTGGCTCAACCGACAGACGGACATCCTCCTGCGCACCTACCCGGTGATCGCATCCACCTGCTTTTCGATCCGTCACAACCTGGCCGAGGACACCCTGCTCGACTGGATCATCATCGACGAATCGTCGCAGGTCCTGCTCCCGGAGGGAATGGCGGCGCTGAGTAAGGCACGCAACGCCGTCATTGTCGGCGACGCGCGGCAGATCGGGCCGATCTTCCAGGGCTGGGACGAAAGCAAACGGCAACCGCCCGCGAAACGATTTGATGTGCGCTCGGTATCGCTGCTCGATTCCATCAAGGGTATGACCGAATCTGAACAAGTTCCCAGCACCCTGCTCAAGGAACACTACCGCTGCCACCCTGCAATCATCGAATTCTGCAACCGCATGTACTACGGCGGCCAGCTCATCCCGATGCGCGTGCCGGCGGAGGATGCCCCCGATCCGCTCGCGATCGTCTACGCCGCACCGGGAAACCACGCGCGGCGGCCTGCGCGCGGGGGAAGCTTCTTCTCCCAAAGAGAGATCGAGATTATCGCCCAGCTCGAAGACATGCGGGTCATCCGCGAGGGGATCGAGGCGAATGATAAGGACGAGTCCGGCGACTTCGTCCTCGGCGTGGTGACCCCGTTCCGGGCGCAAGCGACCGGCCTGCGCCAGCGTATCCGCGCGGACCTCGGGGAAGGCCAGCACGCCCGATGGCTGGCGGAGACCGCGCACAAATTCCAGGGACGCGGCGCGGGAACGGTGGTCCTATCCACGGTCCTCAACGCGCACGACCGAGCCGCTGCGTGCGAGTTCTACGACTCTGACGCCATGACGAACGTCATCGTGTCGCGCGCCAAAGACCGGTTTATCGTCGTCACCACGCACGGCGGCGTCCGCCTGAGCCGAAACATTAGGACACTGCTCGATTACATCGAAATGTACGACCCGAGCGCCGTCGTCCAGTCGGACATCGTCTCCATTTTCGATGTCCTCTACAACGCCTACAGCGCGTCGCTCGAACGTTACTCGCGCGCCAAGTGGGCTGACCGTCGGCGCTCGCCCGCCGAGAACATTGCCGACCAATGCTTGCGCGAGGCGCTCGCGGAACCCAGGTACGCTCGCTTCGGCTATCAGACCGAAGTATTCCTCAGGGACGCGCTGCCGAACACTCGTCGCCTCAGCGAGGAGCAGCGCGCCTTCGTGTTCACGGATAGCGCCCTCGACTTCGGGGTGTACTCGCGGGTGACCGGGCGCCTGGTCCTCGCCATCGAAGTCGACGGCTGGCAGTATCACGGCAGCAGCGAGCAACAGCAGCAGCGCGACGCGCGCAAAGACTCGATCATGGCCGCGTACGGCGTTCCCGTCCTGCGCTTGCCGACGAACGGATCGGGGGAGGAGCGCCTGATCCGAGAGGCGCTCGACAAGCTGCTCTGATCGGTGGTCGGTGTCCGATTGGTGGGATGTGTGACAGCTGTGTTCACTGCCCTGTGGTTGTCGCTCATCCGCGTTTGACGAGGTCGGGGCGGAGTTGCGTGGTGGCGCGCGCATGGGGTGGGAGAACGTTTCGTGGTGGTTACTGGGCATTCTTAGTGTTTTGTGTTGGTTCTGGGCGTAGCCTGTGTTCTTAACAGGGCGCGTTTCCGATGGTGGGGGTGCGCTGGAGGATAGCTACCTCATCGTGGAGGGTGAGAGAACATGATGGTTCCACCGTTGTCCGAGCGGCCCGTCACTGAGGAGGACGAGGAGCAGTTCCGCCGCGAATCCATGCCGCGCAAATACACGCTGCGTCAGCGGTGGGCCGATTATCGAGCCGAGACGACAGCCAACCGCCCCAAGGGCGCGAAGGCCAGGGTGCGGGCCTGGCTGCACGTTGAGCCGTTCTATTGGGGGATGCGCGCCGCCTACGTTGTGCTTGTCGTTGGAGCAGTCTTCGCCGTCTACATCAACGGCGTCGCAGAGGGGTGGTGGCACGCGTGGGGTGAGAAACCCACCGTCGCAGCCACAACGACGCCCGCCGCCAGGCCCGCACCATCCGCGTCGAGTCCCACCGAGGCAGCCATGTCGGGCGGCTACCAGATCGGACCCGACGGCATCCTCGTGCGCCCCGCCGAACACGCCGCATCCACCTACACCAAACCAAAACTACCCGAAGAAGCCAAAGAAAACACCGAACGAGGAGCAGAACTCGCAGCCGAGTACTACCACGCGCTGATGGGATACTCCTGGAACACGGGCGACACTTCAGCACTTTTGGGCATTTCAGATCCCGACTCAACTTTTGCAACCTCTTACGCCGATGACGTTGCCGAGCTGTACTCGAACGGCTGGGCTTACGGGAGTGAATCAGAAATCTCTCACATCGTTCGTGTTGAACCCATTCCTGAGAACGGAAACGATGTACGCCCAAACACGATCGCAGTTGTCTTTCAGCTTTCCTCAAGGACTGGGGTCATGTGCCAAGGTCAGAAGATAGTGAAGAGAGATCGAGAGTATCAGTCACTACTAACGCTATATATGACATGGCAAAACGATCATTGGATCGAAACTCAAGGAAGCTTGATCGCTGATGCTAGCAAATAAGTCAATTCACGCTGTGTTCGCAAGCCTCCTGTCTCTATGCATTCTAGTCAATACAACTTCTACTGCTAACGCATTCTTTGATGATGATCTGCCAGATCCATACGCTCAGCGTTCCGATGCATCCGGACGATCAGTAACAACTTATGCGCAATTGATCGAACAGCAGATTGAAAACGCACTCCCGCAAGCTGCAGACTCATCCGTTGGTGACGAGAGGGCCTGGAGCACGGCTCAATCTGCGCATGCCTCAGACCCAGATTCTGATATTGACTGGGAACATTGCGGTTTCGACATTATCGACCCTTCACAGCCATTGAAGTTGCAGGTGGCAGTATGCGCCTATCCACCACCAGAATCTCCTGAATCACCTCTGCCCGAAAAGCTGCCTACAACGAGGGACATTCTCTATTCAGCCGCAGCCGTGATCCACGCTGACGGGGCCGGGTTGTATAAGCGACCGTTGGGGGTCTCCTACACGAACAAGTTCATCCCCACGATTGTCGCGGTCACCAGCCCCACCCAAACACACGTCATCAACCTGCTGGGACGCGACATCACGATCACGCTCACCGCCACGAACTACGAATGGAACTGGGGAGATGGAACTCCGAACCTGGTCACCACCTCCACAGGATCAGTGTGGTCCGAGGGCATGGATTTGAACACCGACCCGAACCTGATCCGCCACTACTACACCCCATCCCAAGGCTGGCGCTCGATGTTGGATGGCCCTTACCCTCACGAGGACCGGGACATCACCCTGACCACCACGTGGAGTGGAACCGCCACCAACCCCTTCACCGGGGAAACACAAACCATCAACGGCCTCGTCACCACCACGGAAACAACCGGCAAATTTCCCCTGTCCCACCTAGTCATCAACAACACCGACACCTGGGAAGAAAAACAAGGCCACTAGTCACAGGCTGATCCAAACTGTACCCTCTCCACATGAGGTGGGTTGTGGCGTGGTGGTCCGGCGCGTCGTCAAGTCAGTCGGGAAGGACTGCGAATCGCTCGTTCACGCGTTGGCAGTATCCTTCGCCGATCTCGGTCAATGCTTTGATCGTTCGATAAATTTCAGGGTTTTGTTCCGTCGGCATGTTGTGACCACGTCCGTAGTAATTATCAAGGTTCTTGTTTAGGCGAGCATTGAGCTTCCGCACCTCATGCACTGAGTGTTCGAGCATTCCTTCGCTATTTACCAGACGTAGATAAGTGTAGAGGAGGGTGGAATAGTTGTGTACGATAAGTTTTTTGTAGCTCTTTCCCAGTGAACTCTTCCTAACAGATTTGGAAGCGGGGTTGCGTCCGCATAGCCACATGCCTTGACGAAGAACTTGATTGTCGAAAGGGGTTTCCTGATCTGTACCTGCCGCGTGTACGGGAGCGGGAATGTGTACCTTCGATAGTAAGCAAGAACCGTGAGACACGGCGTTGCGCAGCTTTCGCACAATGAATAGGAGATGTTCGAGAGGTGCTTCCTGTCCCTTGATGTGGCAGTATGACGAGTATAGGCGTGCCTGGGATGCGAACGTTCCGAGTTCCCACCAATGCCATAGGGAGCGATCAGTTCCGCAGTGCTGCAATAAATCCTCAACGTATGGATTGGAGGGAGCTGGCGTCTGTTCTGCGTGCCAACTCACCCCTGATTCTCGAAGGATTCGATCTGCCATGCCCGGATCGTTCTCCTCCATGAGATGGGCGTTGAGCCATACTTTCAGCGCGTGTTCGATGGCCAGACAGTGGTCGAGGCACAGACGGCTCAATGCGATGTCCATTCGCGATAGTTCGACGAGATGTGCGAAGTCGCAGGAGAACTTTCCGTCATCGCCGCGCCGGTAGTTATGTCTGTAAGACTTGAGCTTGTAGTAGTACGTGTTCTCTCGAAGGAACGTTCGTGCATCATCCTCCGACATGATGCTGAATGTGATACCGGATTCTCGGAGATGGTTTATCTGCTCATCTAATCCGTAATGGCGCATGCGTTCATCACCTTCGAAGTTGCGCAGTAATAAAAAGGAGGGAATGCGACCAGAATGATCGATCCCCTCCCGACCCGGCCCGGCGAACCAGGCTAAGCCTACGTTGTGCGTCGATAGTAACACTCAGGCCCCGGTGTCTGTCAAGGCAAGGCAGTACGTGTACGCGGATTGATGCTGGGTGTGTGGTGCTGCGTGCAACGGGTCCTACGCCACCACCATGGCCGCCGTGCCCGCGCACATGAGGGCGAGGCCAGCCAGGTATCGCCGCGTGAAACGCTCGTGAAACACGGCCGCCGAGAAGGCAACGGTGACGAGAATCGACAGCTTGTCGATGGGGACGACGACCGATGCGGGCCCGTCTTTCAGCGCGTGATAGTACGCCAACCACGACGCGCATGTCGCGGCACCCGACGCGATGATAAAGGCCAGCTCGCGCGCGGGGATCGACCGCACCTCGCGAATACGCCCCTGCCATGCCACGATCACCCACGCCATGGCCAGCACGACGAGCGTGCGCACCGCAGTTCCCAGCGTCGGATCGACCCCGGAGATACCGACCTTGCCCAAGATCGACGTCAACGCGGCGAACAGCGCGGACGCGAGCGCGTACGTGAGCCAACTTCCGCCCCAGCGCAGGGCGAGCGGCAGCCCAGAAAGGTCGTCGGGGTCGACCATGAGCAGGGTCCCCGCCGTGATTACAACGATCCCGACAACACTCCAGGCGGTCACAGGCTCGCTCAACAGGATCAGGGCCAGGAGGATCGCCAGGACCGTCGACAGCTTGTCGATGGGGGCCACGCGGGATACGTCGCCCCGCGCGAGGGCCGCGAAGTAGCACAGCCACGAGGCCCCGGTGGCCAGGCCCGACAGGATGAGAAACAGGAGCGACCGCCCGTCGATGGTGCCGAGGGATGACGCCGATCCGACCATGGCGGCCATGCCCCACGCTCCTGCCGCGACGACGACCGTTCGTAGGGCCGTCGCCACTGTGGAACTTGTCGTCGCCACCCCAGCTTTCGCGAGGACCGACGTCAGCCCCGCAAACAGGGCGGACAAGCAGGCGGCGAGTAACCACATGAGACTAGAGTAGGCCCGTTCCTGATGTTCTTGCACCCGAGCAAAATGACGGTGTGTCATGGGCGTCAGATCGCGAAAAAAGTAGGTTATAGTTGTTGACTATTCGCCTCTGTGTTGAGGCAACAACGCTATGTAAAGGAACAAGATGAGCGAAAACATCGACGAGCTTGGGGTCAACGGTGAATTCGAAGAAGACGGCCGGGAGATCGTGCTCGACACGAGCGGCGAAGCAGAACTCACGGGCGAAGTAGCCGAGGGTGTCGATGAGCTGCGCGAAACGATCGCCCAGCAGGACTCGGAGGCCGAAAAGTACGCGATTGAATTCCTCAAGAAGGTCGTGCGTATCCGTGGCGTGCGCATCACGAGGGATGAGTTCCTGCGTCAGGAGCTGCGCAAGCTTCACATGAGTGACGAGGCGATCGCGAGCGCGGTCGACTCGAATCCGGTGCTCGCAGGTGTGTCCTTGACCGATCTCGACAAGCTTGCTGACGGCATCATCTCCTTCGAGACGAACAAGTCCGCGGCGATGTCCTTCGCTGCGGGCATCCCCGGCGGCTTCGCGATGCTCGGTACTGTCCCAGCGGACCTGATGCAGTACTACGTGCACGCGTTCAGGATCATGCAGAAGCTCGGGTACCTCTACGGCTGGCGTGAGCTCCTCAGTGACATGGATGAGGTAGATGACGAGACGATCGGTGTCCTCGCGATGTTCTTCGGCGTCATGCTCGGCGTCGGTGGCGCGGCCCAGTCGCTGACGACGTTCGCGCGCTCGGTCGCGATGCCGGCGTTCCAGAAGCAGGTGACTAAGCAGGCCCTCACGAAGACCTCGTGGTACCCGGTGATGAAGCATTGCCTGCGTTTCATTGGCATTAATGTGACGAAGAAGAGCTTCGCGCAGGGCGTCTCGAAGGTTATCCCCGTCATTGGAGGCATCGTGTCGGGTGGCATGACCTTTGTGTCACTCCAGTCCCAGTCCACTCGCCTGAAGGGCCACCTGCGCGAGCTGCCGCTTCCCGGAGTCGACGCTGCGGTCTGGAAGCAATCGGTCAGCGAAGCGACCCCCGAGGACCAGGGGCCGGGCGTGCTGGATAGCGCCCAGCAGGCATTGGAGAGCACGACAAAGGTTGTTGCCGACGGTGCGACGAGCGCCGCCTCCGCCATCGCCGGAGGTGCGACGAGCGCCGCCTCCGCGATCACTGGCGGCGTCAAGGGGCTCTTCGGTTGGAATAAGTAGCATCTCGGAGACGAGGCCGGGACTGAGGCGCGCTCATCCGTGAACTCAGCCCCGGCCTCGTGCATGAGGAGAGGCAGGTCACACGCTAGAGTGTGCGTAGATGTCAGTGAGCTGTCGGCGGGCAGCGAGACGTGAAGGAGCGCAATGCGCGGCAAAATAAATGACTATGGAGTGGATGGCGAGCTGCGTGGAATTACCGCTGAGCAGGCCTCGTCGGCGGAGCAGCACGGACTCGACTTTTTGAAGAAGGTTGTTCGATTCCCGGGCGTGCGGATTAACCGTGATGAGTTCTTGCGCCAGGAACTGACGAAGCTGCGCGCAAGCGAGGAGGCCATCGAGCGGGCACTGGCCACCAGCCCCGCGCTGGCGGGCGTTCCGCTGCTGGCGCTCGACACCCTCGCAGACGAGACAATCACCTACGAGACGAACAAATCGGCCGCGCTCTCCTTCGCGGCGGGTCTGCCCGGAGGATTTGCGATGCTCGGCACGATTCCCGCGGACCTGATGCAGTACTACGCGCACGCTCTGCGGATCATGCAGAAGCTCGCCTACCTGTACGGGTGGCGTGACCTCCTCGCCGACGTGGACGAGGACGATGAAATGCTCGACGTGCTCGCGGTGTTTTTCGGCGTCATGCTGGGGGTCGGTGGAGCCGCCCAGTCGTTGACGGCTTTCGCGCGCATCGCCGCCAAGACCGCCTATCAGAAGCACGTGACCAAGCGGGCTCTCATGAGCATCACGTGGTACCCGGTCGTGAAGTACTCGCTGCGCGTCATCGGCATCAACATCACGAAGAGTAGCTTCACGAAGGGGGCCTCGAAGATCGTCCCTGTCATTGGCGGATTCGTGTCGAGCGGCCTGACCTTCATGGCGCTCCAGACCCAGTCGGCACGTCTGAAGGGTCATCTGCGTGAGCTGCCCCCTCCCGGCATCGACGCCGAGGCTTGGGCGCAGCACGTCCTCGACACGACCCCGGCGCGCGGCAAGCAGCTCGTGGCGGACGAGGTCCAGGAAACCATGAAAGGCAAGGCGCGGGTCGTGATGGTCGGGGCGAAGAGCGCGGTGTCGGGTATCGCTGAGGGTGCCACGGGGATTGCGGGTGGCGTGAAACAACGCTTGCGGAAGGGGAAGTAGACGCTCACGCCCGAGGCCGTGGCTGGGAACCGCGCGGACTTGCTCAGCCCGACTACGGCCTCGTGTGTTTAACTCGCCACTGTTTGTCGAACGAGGACGCCCAACGCCCGGCAACCTGCCACCATATGCGGGTGAGTGACACGAAACAGAAGCCCCTGCATTCTTCGACGCAAGAGGCAGGGCCCCTGATGCTGCAGGCTTTCGCGTGGGACATGGCGCCGGATGCGAGCCACTGGCGCTACTTGGCACAGCACGCGCAATCGATCGCGGACCTGGGCGTCACGATTATCTGGCTGCTGCCCGCCTACAAGGGAAACTACGGTCTCAATGACGTCGGCTACGGCGTCTACGACCTGTACGACCTGGGCGAATTCGACCAGAAGGGCACGATTCCCACGAAGTACGGGACGAAGAACGAATACCTGGCCGCCATCGACGCCCTGCATGAGGCGGGGATCGCCGTGTGCGCCGACATCGTCCTCAACCACCGCATGGGCGCGGACGCGACCGAGATGGTGCGCGCGACTCCTATCAACCAGCAGGACCGCCATCAGGTGATCGGCGAACCCGAAATGATCGAGGCGTGGACCCGCTTCACGTTCCCGGGGCGCGGCGGCGCCTACTCGGATTTCACGTGGGACTGGACGTGCTTCCACGGCATCGACTGGGACCAGGCGACGCGGCGCAAGGGCCTGTGGCTCTTCGAAGGCAAGCACTGGAACGAGTCCGTCGACACTGAGTTCGGCAACTTCGACTACCTGATGGGCTGTGACGTGCACGTCACGGACCCGCGCGTCAGCGAGGAGCTGGACCGCTGGGGACGCTGGTATGTGGAGACGACCGGCGTGGACGCGCTGCGCCTGGACGCCGTTAAACACGTCGGATCTGACTTCTACGCGCGCTGGCTCGAAGACCTGCGCACCTCCACGGGTCGCCTGCTGCCCGCCGTCGGCGAGTACTGGAGTGGCGACGTGCGCGAACTCGAGGCCTACCTGCATGAGGTTCCCAACGCCATGCTCTTCGACGTGCCTCTGCACTACCACCTCCACCAGGCATCGGTCTCGGACGGCAACGTCGACCTGTCGAGCCTGTGGGAGAACACGCTGACGGCGTCGATCCCGGAATTGTCCGTCACCTTCGTCGAAAACCACGACACGCAGCCCGGACAGTCCCTGGCCTCCACGGTGGCCTCCTGGTTCAAGGCGGCCGCCTACGCGCTGATCCTCCTGAACGAGGCCGGGGTGCCCTGTGTCTTCTGGGGGGACCTCCTGGGAACGCCCGAGACCGGCGACCTGCCCGCCGTGCGTGAGCTCCCCATCCTCATGGGCGTGCGCTTCCGCGCCGCGATCGGCCCGCAGCACAGTGCCTTCGACAACCCGGACGTCGTCGGTTTCTCCCGCGAAGGTCGGGCGGATGTGCCCGGCACGGGCTGCGCCGTCATCCTCTCCGACCGTTGCGCCGCCGAGAAAACCCTGTACGTGGGAACCCACCACGCGGGCGAGGAGTGGGAGTGCCTCATCGGTGGCCACCCAGCCGTGTTCGTTGCTGAGGACGGTACGCTGACGGGCATCGTCAGTGACGGGGGCCTGAGCGTCTACGTGCCGCGCGTCTGAGCGTGACGCAGCCCGGGCCTCGTCGACAGGGACGAGGCCCGGGTCAGTGCGCGCTCGCGGCTTACCGAAGCGGCGGCGCGTGACGGAGGGCAGCTACTCGTGCGCGGTACCCAACGCGAGTGCAATCGTTTGCGTCGGCACGATGAGCTGCAGCGGGGCGATGGGAGAGACCAGGGCGTCAACGTGATGCGTGTAGAAGTCGCGTGCGTGCTTGTCCTTGCAGTGGATGAGCAGCGCGGCGATTCCGAACTGGTCCGATGCCGCGAGAGTCCGGCGAAGCGCGTCGAGCAGGAGCGTCGCGCCCACACCCTGCCCCTGCACTCGGCGGTCAACCGCGAGCCTGGCCAGGAGCATGCATGGGATTGACCGGGGTCGGTGGGCAGCAAAGTCATCCGGCGACCACTCGCGTCGAATCGTTGCTGCCGCTAGCGCGTAGTAGCCGGCGATACGCCCGCTCTGCTGGCACACGTAGGTCACCGCGTTGTTGGCTCGCTGGTTGTGCCACGCATAGCGGTGAAACCAGGTGTTCAGTTCGTCGTTTCCACACGTGAAATCGCTGCGCTTGTCATGGCGCGCCAACCGGCGGGGAGCATTGAGCGCCGGGATCTCTAGTCCGTCCATGTCAGCGTCGATCCGACGGGGGAGGGGCGGGCGGCGAGTGCTTGGATTTTTATCGTCGGAAGCGGCGCGTCCAGGGCCTCCAACAGGCGCTCGAAGTCCTCGTCTGTTGCGACGAACTCCGTGCGGTCCGCCAGCGCCTGATCCGCGCGTTCCAGGGCGGACGCGAGGACAAAATCGCTCAGCGATGTCTGCACAGTGCTCGCGACGTAGCGCAGCTTTTCCTCCTGCGCAGGCGTCAAACGCAGGTTGATGCGAGATGATTTTGTGGCAGTTGCGTGCGCAGACACGTCGTGCTCCTTTCCGCTCGTACATACATTGTATGTCAGATCGGGGAGGGTGGCGACAGCTGAGCACATAACGAACCCGGGCCTCGTCGACAGGGACGCGGCCCGGGTCAGTGTGCGCTCGCGGCTTACCGAAGCGGCGGCGCGGACGGGTGGGGGCGTTTACTCCTCCGTTCCGCCCAGGGCAGGAATGCGCTCGATCTGATCCTTGAAGAAAGACTCGGCGCTCGAGATGAAACGATCAAGATTGACGAACAGCTGCGAGTCAGTCAGGCCCAGACGGGCAGTCACATACTGCTCGGCGCACAGGCGCTGACGGCCGTCGTCCAGAGTCGCGACGTAGACCTTGGGCCACGTCGTGGACGCGTTCCAGTCGTTACAAGCCTGTAGGAGGCGCGAACGCAGCTCCATCGAGACCTCTTCGCGCACAGCGCCCCACATGCTCACGTCCGCGCCGTCGTTGACGACCGAGAACACGTAGAAGCCGTTCGTGAAGCCCGTGTGCAGGCGGTTGTCCTTCACGTCGTAGGCGTAGTCATTCGTTTCGAAGAAGTCGACGACCCGCTGAAGATCAACGGGGCGCACAATCCGGCGGCGATCAAGAGCGCGCTTGCACTGCTCGATGACCTCCGGCGCGTGCTCGTTGGTCGGATCCATGGCGAGGCACTGCTCGAGGTAGGTCAGTGCGCTCTCCTCCTCATCCTGCCAGTACAGGGCAGTACCAATGCGGTAATACCACACCGGGTCTGCCATGCCCTCAGCTTCAACGCCGCGCAGCAGCTCGACGGCGTGCCCGATGAGTTCCTTGAAGGAATCCATGTACGGCTGCGCGTAGTTAATGTAGGCGCGCGCCAGCAGGCCAGTCAGCTCGTAGTCCAGCGACGTCGGCGCATCGCGTTCGATGAGCGCAATGATCTTCTGGTGTTCTTGTTCTTCATGCAGAGCATTGATCTGCGCGATGAGCTGTGAGCGCGAATCCACGGACGTTCCTCCCACGTGAGGTCATGAGTGAGTACCGAAACACAAGCATAACAGGGGAGGGGAAACGTCCGAGGGGCATGGGAGGACGCTGCTGTGTAGGGTGGAAGCGTGAAGGAAGAGGCTACGACCGAGGGACCTGCGCCCGACGACACGCGTGCCCGCATGAGCGCCGCCGATGCGGCCCAATGGGACGAGATTCAGCAGTGGAAAGAGGCACAGATTAGTCCCCTGCGTCCTCGCGTCATTTCCCAGCGCCTGCGCGCCTACGCAATGGCACCTGTCAGGGCGACAGTCAGGCTCGCGCGAAAGGTCCCCGGCGGCGCGGCCATCGCCTCGACGATGTCTTCGTCGGCGCTGCGCCTCATGGAGAAGGCGACGTCGGTATCCGATGCCTCGGTGCGTCGCGAGCGCATTCTGAAGTCTTACCGAGAGGCGGGTTACGATGTTGAGCGGCTGGAGGATATCCGTAGCCTCGGTTTGAGCCTCGACCAGATTCGCCCGGTGAGACCTCATTTGAAGATCGCGTATTCGAGCGCCGTGGCTATCGAAGGTGCGCTGACCAGCATCGTCGCGACGGGAGGTTCGGTCGCTGCCGTCCTCGGCCTCGGGATCATCTCGGCCCCCGGCATTGCGATCACGACCTTTGCGCTCGCCCTCGACATCGTAACGTTCCTGGGCGCTGCGACGCGCCTGGTCTCCCACACGGCGGCCTATTACGGCTACGACACGGTTGATCCCGCGGAAAACTATTTCGCCACGATGGTTCTCTCCCAGGCGATCGATCCGAAACGCGCTACCGGCAACCAGGTCGTCGAAAAGCAAACGACGTTGATCGCCGTCAACAAGGTCGTGCGTGACATCGCCAAGCAAGGGCCAATGGATGCCGTCGGGACCAACGCGATCTCGGCTGCCGTGAACCCCTTGGTTGCTTCCCTTGGCTCGCGCCTGGCGGGCATGAAGGTTGCCCAAATCGTGCCGTTCATTGGCATCCTCGTGGGCGCGTTTCTGAATGCCTCCCTCATGCGCACGATCGGCGACACGGCCGACCACCTCTACCGGGAACGTTTCCTCGCGGAACGCTACGGATACATTGACGAGGCCGGGGAAGACTCTACGGGTGTCGTGAGCGCCGCGGTGGCCGACGAAATCAGCGCCGATAACGCCTCCACCCTGGAAGAGACAACAACCGAGGGGCGCTCGCACTAACGAACGCCCCTCGGGTCTCACACGTCAGTTCCGTGAGTTCCATTTCTGCCAGTCGTCGTCCTGCGCGTCGACGGCGATCACCGGCATGTGCGCGGTAGCGCCGGGCGCATTGCCCTCGGGCAGCGCCTGTGCGGCCTCTTCTTCACCCTTCTGCTTGCGGCGCTTCGACCAGGGCCAGCGGCGCTTCTTCTGTGCTTGCGGCTCCGGACGGATCTCTTCGCTCCACGAGAACTGCGAGGTCCAGCTCTCCTGGAAGCCGCCGGATTGCTCGGGAGCCTGGGGTGCCGTGGGAACCTGCTGCGCGGCAGCGCCCTGATCTACCGGTGGGAAGGGCTGAGCGGGTGCCGTCGGCATGGGCTGCTGAGGTACCTGCATCTGCGGCGCGGCCGGCACCGCAGGAGTCTGCGGTGCCTGCTGGGGTTGCGGTGCCTGCTGGGGTTGCGGTGCCTGCTGGCTCGCGGCGGGGGAGTCCCAGTCGAAGGAATCCATCCTGTCGAACTGAGGCATCTGCACGGTGGGCACGCCTTCATCCGAGTCATTCCCAAGGGACGAGGCCGGGGCGGGCATCGCCTCGGGCGCAACGGGTGGCTGCGGCGGGGCAACCGGCTGAGGCGCAGGAGCCGCTACGGGAGTGGAGGACGCTTCGGGCGACGCGACGTGTTCCGGCTCAGGAGGTGCGGCCTGCTCGGGCGACGCGGCAGATGCTTGCTGGGTGGGGACCCGCAGCAGCTTGACGGTCGGGACGTCAACGTACTGAGGTGCCTCGGCCGGCGCTTGCTCGGGAGTGGGCGCGTCGACCTGCTCCGGCTGCGCGGCGGACTGAGCGGGGGCAGGCTGCTCGGGCTGGGGATCTTGTGTGGGTGCGAGATCCGTCTGCGCCTCGGGCTTGTAGCGTGGGAGCTTGACGGTGAGCATGCCGGGGTCTTCGGGTGCTGCGGCGGACTCTGCTTCGGGTGTGGGTTGTGCCTGTGCTTCGGGCTTGAAGCGTGGGAGCTTGACGGTGACCAAGCCTGGGTCCTCTGGCGCGGCAGGAGCGGTCTCAGGCGCAGGCGCAGGAATGGGGGCTGCGGGTGCTGCCCCATGGGACGGCGCGACCGACTCCGGCTTGGGTGCCTCGACCGGCTCAGCAGCGGGAGCCGCGGCAGCTGCGCCTTGGTCGTCGTAGGTGCCGAATAGCTGTGTCTTGGCGTCGGGGTCGGCTTGGCCGTCGTAGGTGCCGAATAGCTGTGTCTTGGCGTCGGGGTCGGCTTGGCCGTCGTAGGTGCCGAACAACTGCGTCTTCGCGTCGGGATCTGAACCGCCAAATGTCGTGAGCAGTTCTGTCTTCTCACCCGACATGGAAGCGGTGCCGCCGACCACCGCGGCACCGCCCATCGGGGGCTGTTGCGGTGCGTTCTCGGGCGCTGCAGGGTTGGGGCCGCGCTGAGCGGAGGGGAACATGCTCATAGGAGCGCCGAGAGGCCGGCCGGGGGTGCCGCCAGCTGTGGGAGCGTGGATGGGCTGCTGAGGAGCAGCCGGGGCGGGACCCGTCTGTCGTTGCCAGACGAAGCCCGTTTCGCGCGGCGTCGGGCCACCGGGTGTCGCATCCTGCGCAGGGTAGGGGTTGTACGTTGCCCCCTGACCGAACTGAGCGGGACCGCCAGTGTATGCCGAGGCCTCGGGCATGCCGGGCCGTACCGGGAAAGGAACGCTTCCCTGGCTTGAGGGAGGGACACGCTGAGCCTGTGACTTCTTCTTGGCCTTCTGTGAACGCAAGGCGTAGACGATGAAGACGACCACCAGAACAAGGATGATGATGCTGATGATCAGGGCGGTCAATAGCCACAAAGATGGAGTCGACGATGCCTCCTCAGCGGCGGCACGCAACGGTGCGGCCACGGTGGCGCTGCCCTTGTTCTCCACAGAAAGGGCCGATGCCGCGTCAGTGAGGTGGACGTCCGTAGCCAGGACGGACGTCTCCGACAAAGGCGGGATCGCGGCTGCGTAGGCCCCTAACGACGGGGTCGACACGATGAATAGGGTCCCGAGCGTTGCGCACAGGGTGCGGAAAAGTCGCATGCAATCCTCCTGGATCTAGGTCACTCGATTATCGTCTGTTCGCGCGCGCAAAGCAATGGAGGGGACGGGGCCTGAGAATGTCTGACCGAACGTCAAGTTGGTATGCCTCGCATGTCAAAGAAAAAATCCTCTAACTGACAAGGTCTCCTGAGAAATCATCGCGTAGTATGACAACTGTCTACCTGACGTCAGGTTTTCGACCTTATTACGAGGTGCTATCCGGTCTAACAGAGGAGGGGCGCTGTGAAGTGTCGGCCCGCAACGAGTGCAGATATTCCTGAAATGACACGCATTATCACGGAAGGATTTCTTGACTATCCATTTCATCTCACGCTCAAGCCATATGTCTACCAGACGGAGCGTTACCCACAATGTCTGGCTGTCCTCAATGAGATGATGGCGAAAGCCTACCTGACCTCCAGAAACGCTCTCGTCGTTGAACATGAGGGACAGGTTATCGCCGTTGCACTCATGCAT
>ERZ1699260.256-NODE-256-length-21859-cov-3.569391_pt1 | contig 21859 bp, 19 predicted proteins | sample MGYA00581519_ERZ1699260 | MGnify/ENA primary metagenome ERZ1699260 (study PRJEB42319, sample SAMD00040324) | human oral metagenome | material: saliva | host: Homo sapiens | study: EMG produced TPA metagenomics assembly of PRJDB4115 data set (Metgenomic analysis of... | reverse complement strand
TATCGCGCCCTGCGCAGGTGTCGGGTACGACCATATCGGCAGCGTGCAGTAAAGCGGCATCGGGTCTCATGCTTCTTCTCCCGCGCAGCAGACGGTGCAGTACAACTGGCCGAGGCTGTATTGCGGATACTGCTGTGCAAGTTTTTTATAACGGAGAAAGGTATCCGCCTCATCAGCACTTTGCCGCCAGCTGTCCAAAACCGACAGCCGCTCTTCCAGCGGCAATGCCGGAATACGGCCTTTACCCGCCGGCAGCTTCATTTCCTGACGCATCAGCCGGATTTCCTGCGGCGACACTTCGCAGCAAAGCAGCAGAATCATGCGGTTGCTGCCGCCGTGGCGAATCAACCAGCTGCAGCGTTGCAGGTGCAGGTTGCGCCGCTCCGAATCGGCTGTCATGCCGTCCACGGCTGTCTGCAAATCGCCCAATGAAACGCGAACTTCCACCGCAGCAGCCAGCCGCCGTGTCAGTTGGTGCAACTCTTCCGGTGTCATGGCGCGCAAGCGGGCGAACAGAGCGGCGTAGCGGTGCAGCATGGTGGCGTTGGCCGCTGCTTCGCGCCGGCTTTTGGGCAGAACCAGCAGCGAGCCGACTACAGCCAAAAGCTGCTGGTGGACAGCGGTTCGACCGCCCGTTCCGATACGGTAGTATTCCTTATCCACGGTTGTCCTCCTCGCTGCGGTGGATGTGGCGGAGCATTGCCAGAATGTCTTCTACCAGCTGCGTGTAGGGCGTGTCGGTAGTCTGCCAGCGCAGCACCTGGTCCAGCAGGTAGTGCCGCTCGCCGATGCCCATCGTGTTGTATTCGTCGAGTGTGTCGGGGTCTTGGTAGGCCAGCCGCAGAGGAGAATCCGTCGGCAGTTGCAGCAGCGGGTTGCTGCCGCCCAAATCAGGATTGTTGAGCAGAGCTTCCTGCATGGAAACGCGGCTCAGATAGGCGAACACGTCGCCCGCGTCTTCATGCAGGTTGTCGATGACGTATAACGCCGGAGGATTGGTCGGACGGATATGGTGGAAATCGGGGTATTCGAGATAGAAGCCGTAGCGGAAAGCCGGATGGCTGCGGAAGCAGTGTGCCAGATGCACCTGTTGCAGCATGGCGCGTACCGCTGTATGCAGCCTGCGGACGGCTTCGTCGCGTGAAAGGGCGATAGGAAGGTCTGCTGGCGCAGTTTCCTGTGTGATGTGCTGTTGCGGCAGCGGGTCGACCGCCGCCGCAACAGTGGTATCGGCATGACCGTGGTCTGTCGTGGCCGGCAGCTGTGAGCCGTTGTCCGGTTGGATTGCTGTGGCAGCTTCCTGACGTTCCGGCTGCATTTGGCCAGGTTTGGAAGTATCGGGCAGGTTTTCAGGCTGTCGGTCTGCTGTTGCAGTTCCTTGTCCGGATACGGATGCTGTTGCAGTTGATTCTGCGCTGTTGTGCGCTTCCTTCTTCGGCAGGATGTCTCCGAAGGTTTCGGTAAAACGCTGTTGCAGAAATTTACCCAACGCAGGAACGTTCAATTCCGAGTCGTCGGGATGTGCTTCTGACCATGCGGACAGGCTGCTGCGCCAGAAATCCGGCAGTCGGGTTTCCGCACCGACCGCTTTCAATTCAGTATCAAGCTGGTTGAATAGCTTGCGAATGTCCAAGCATTTGGGGTTGGATAAATACAGGCTTAACCCACCCAGCGGATGCAGGTTATCGGCTGCAAAGAACATTAATCCCAATTGGGCATGCGACATCGACAGCCCATGAGTCAAAAATAGTGTCTCCAATTCCCGCAGACTCAGTTTCTTCTCGCTTTGGCTTTGGAACATCTCACGAATAGCCGCATAGGCCTGCGCCTTATCCCAGAAACACATCTCCGCACGCTGCTCGTTTTCAATCAGATGGGCGATTTGGATGTCGGCTTCCGAAGTGTATTCAGTATAGATGGCGGGAATTTCGGCAAACCGCGTATCGCCGGTTTCAGCCAGCAATTCCTGCATGATTTTGAGCCGCGTATTGCCGCCCTGTGACAACAGAAAGCGGCTGCTGCCCGGACGGCGGGTAATGTGTACCGGCTGCTGTACGCCGCTTTCGCGGATGGATTCCTTGATTTGGCGGTACAGTTCCGGATCGTGGCGAGTGCGCGGGTTTTTATCGAAAAAATCGATTTCTGCTACTGACACATTGATAAACAGACCGGGGAGTATGTCTTCCCTGCGGCCGATGTCCATCGATGTCTGTGCAGGTTGCGGTATCAGCAGGCTGCCAGCGACCGCTTCCGGTGTCAGTTGGATTTTGGGTTTAGTGTGGATAGAGTTGCTCATTGCTGCCCCTCCCGCACTGTTTCAGGCTGCTCCGTACCTTCTTCTGGCAACAGGTTTTCCAAATGGTCGCCGAACATATGGCAGGTAATGTGCTCCTCCTTGATTTTCGGGAACAGTTCCTGAACCAGCGCAATCATCAGCTGGCGGGCGGAGTCGGATTTGCCCGCATGGATATGCTCGTGGCAGTGCACTGGAATCCGCAGCGTCGCCGCCTCCTTGTAGGCTTTGGCATGGGGGATTTCCAGAGACAGCAGCTGCTTCTTGCCGTCCAGACCGCTGTTGAAATACGCTCTGATGCTCTCGGTAATCATCCGTGCATCTTTGGTACGGTCTTTACCGTAAATCAGCGCGCGCAGCGGCGGCACAGGCAGGTTCATCGCCGCACCGTGGGCAAGGCGCTCCAACGCCTCCTGCGTACCAGAGATAAACTCCCGCGCACTCAGCGTTTCAGGCATGATCGGCGAAATCAGCATATTGGCCGCAAAGCAGGCAGCATCCTGAATCACGCCCACCGCACCTTTGGTGTCGATTATTACGGCATCGTAGTTTTCGGAAATATAGGGATGGATGAGTTTGTTGCGCAGCAGAAATGCGCGGTCGGGACGGTCGTAAACCTTGCTCTGCACATCGTCGCGGATGTTGTTGGACATCACAATGTCGAGATTCGGATAAACCGTATTGGAGATGGTGGAACGGATGGACGCTTCGTCGTTTTTGCCCAACAGCAATTCGACTGTACCGTCGGGGGCGCGGCGGTGCAGCGGATAATATTTGCTCAAAGATGCCTGCGTATCGGTATCGACCATCAACACCCTGAAACCCATATCCGCCAGCACCGCAGCCAAAGCCGCCGTCAGCGTTGTTTTACCCGTCCCGCCTTTTGTTGAGACAACTGTCAAAATAACCATAAGAATATCCTTTTTTATCAAAAGCATATTCTCTTGAAGGCCTTAAAAGCAATCGCACCGTATCTAGTTTGAACTCACAGAAAACCTGTTTTCAGACGACCTCTATCTTTTTAAAACTCAATAATCTGTTTCAAATCAATCCGCTTCCAAAACCACTTTCATGGCTTGGTTTTCGGCGGCGTGTTTGAACACGTCGTAGGCTTTTTCCAATTCGCTGAATTTGAAACGGTGGGTCAGCATTTTGGTGTAATCGACGGAGCTGCTGGAAATTGCCTTCATCAGCATTTCGGTGGTATTGGCATTTACCAAGCCGGTTGTGATGGCGAGGTTTTTAATCCAGAGTTTTTCCAGTTTGAAATCAACGGATTGACCGTGTACGCCGACGACGGCGATATGACCACCCGGTTTGACGATGTCTTGACACATATTCCATGTGGCGGGGATGCCGACGGCTTCGATGGCGCAGTCCACGCCGTCGTCGCCGACGATGGCAAAGACCTGTTTGAATACGTCGCCTGAAGCAGGGCTGACGGTATGGGTTGCGCCCAATTCTTTCGCCAGTTTCAAGCGGTTTTCGTCCATATCGCAGACGATGATGGCGGCGGGGCTGTACAGTTGGGCGGTCAGCAAGGCGGACATACCGACAGGGCCTGCGCCTGCGATGAAGACGGTGTCGCCGGGTTTGACATCGCCGTATTGCACGCCGATTTCGTGGGCGGTCGGCAAGGCGTCGCTCAACAGCAGGGCGACTTCTTCGTTGACATTGTCGGGTAGCGGAACAAGGCTGTTGTCGGCATAAGGCGTGCGGACGTATTCGGCTTGCGTGCCGTCAATCATGTAGCCCAAAATCCAACCGCCGTTGCGGCAGTGTGAATAAAGTTGGATTTTACAGTTGTCGCAAGTACAGCATTTGCTGACGCATGAAATAATGACTTTATCGCCGACTTTGATGTTTTTTACAGCATCGCCGACTTCTTCTACAATACCGATGCCTTCATGGCCGAGAATACGACCGTCGGCAACTTCGGGGTTTTTGCCTTTCCAAATACCCAAGTCGGTACCGCAAATCGTGGTTTTGACGATTTTCACCACCGCATCGGTCGGATCGATAATCTGCGGACGGGGTTTTTCTTCAAAACGGATGTCGTTTGCGCCGTGATAAACCATTGCTTTCATGCTGATACTCCTTGCTTGTTGATAAATAATTTCAATACTGCAATAAAGTCTCTTTATATGAGTTATATACCCCCAAAAAAAATAAGTCAATAAGAATTATTTTCACAATGTTATACCATAACATTTTGTTTTCAATATAAATAAAACCACTGATTGATATTAATGAACACACCCATCCCCTTCTCCGAACGGCTCATCCGCTGGCAGAAACAACACGGTCGCCACCACCTGCCTTGGCAGGTCAAAAACCCTTATTGCGTCTGGCTTTCCGAAATCATGCTCCAGCAGACGCAGGTTGCCACCGTTTTAGACTACTATCCGCGTTTCTTGGAAAAATTCCCGACCGTTCAGACGCTTGCCGCCGCGCCGCAAGACGAAGTATTGTCGTTGTGGGCAGGCTTGGGCTATTACAGCCGCGCGCGCAATCTGCACAAAGCCGCAAAACAAGTCGTCGAACAATTCGGCGGCACGTTTCCGTCGGAGCGCAAAGACTTGGAAACCCTCTGCGGCGTAGGCAGAAGCACCGCCGCCGCTATTTGCGCCTTCGCCTTTAACCGCCGCGAAACCATTTTGGACGGCAACGTCAAACGCGTGCTCTGCCGCGTGTTCGCCCGCGACGGCAATCCGCAGGACAAAAAATTCGAAAACTCGCTCTGGACGCTTGCCGAAAGCCTGCTGCCGCCTGAAAACGCCGATATGCCCGCCTACACGCAAGGCTTGATGGACTTGGGCGCAACCGTGTGCAAACGGACTAAACCCTTGTGCCATCAATGCCCGATGGCGGACATCTGCGAAGCGAAAAAACAAAACCGTATCGCCGAGCTGCCGCGCAAAAAAACCGCCCTTGAAGTGCAAACCCTGCCGCTTTACTGGCTGATTGTCCGCAACCCAGATGGCGCAATTTTGCTGGAAAAACGCCCCGCCAAAGGCATTTGGGGCGGGCTGTATTGCGTGCCGTGTTTTGAAAAATTAGACGAAACATACGATTGCGCCGAGAAGTTCGGCATTTTTTCAGACGACCTTTCCGAGCAACCCGCCCTTACCCACCGCCTGACGCATCGTTTATTGATGATTACGCCGTTTGAAGCGCAAATCAGTTCGCCCGACACGCTGCCCCGTTCTGAAAACGCATCAAAAGATAACCGCTTCTGGGTGAAACCCGAAAATTTGGCAGATTACGGTTTGCCCAAACCGCTGGCAGATTATTTGAAACAACGGCAGCAGGCATTGTTTTAAAAATGCTTGAAAACCAAACAGGCAGCATCCAACTCTAAAACACAATAAACATACCCGCGCTTTATCCGCCCCCGCCAGGAATCCCATGCACACACTCCCCCTGCTTACCCAACAGTTCGCCGAACTCTCGCCGTTTTTCTATTCCCGCGTTTCTCCCGAGCCGCTGACCGCGCCCTACTGGGTCGCCTTCAACACCGATTTGGCGGCAGAGTTGAATCTGGATACAGATTTTCAGACGACCGCCAACCTTGCCTACCTCAGCGGCAACGCCCCGCAATACGCGCCCGCGCCCATTGCCGGCGTTTACAGCGGCCATCAGTTCGGCGTCTATACCCCGCGCCTTGGCGACGGGCGCGCGCTCCTGATTGGCGATTCCGTCGATGCCGCGGGACAACGCCAAGAGTGGCAGCTTAAAGGCGCAGGCAAAACGCCCTACTCCCGCTTTGCCGACGGACGCGCCGTCTTGCGCTCCTCCATCCGCGAATACCTCTGTTCCGAAGCCATGCACGGTCTCGGCATCCCCACGACCCGCGCCCTCGCCCTGTGCGGCAGCGACGACCCCGTTTATCGGGAAACCGTCGAAACCGCCGCCGTCCTCACCCGCATCGCCCCGAGCTTTCTGCGTTTCGGCCATTTCGAATACTTCTACTACACCGGCCGCGAAGCCGAAATCCAACAACTTGCCGACTACCTCATCCGGCATTACTACCCCGACTGCCAAGATGCCGACAACCCCTACGCCGCCCTGTTAAAACAAATCCGCAACCGCACCGCCGATACCGTCGCCGCATGGCAAAGCGTCGGCTTCTGCCACGGCGTGATGAATACCGACAACATGTCTGCATTGGGGCTGACCATAGACTACGGCCCATTCGGTTTCCTCGACGACTACGACCGCCGCCACGTCTGCAACCACTCCGACACCCAAGGCCGCTACGCCTACAATGCCCAGCCCTTCGTCGCCCATTGGAATTTCGCCGCCCTCGCCTCCTGCTTCGACGCCCTCGTCCCACACGAAACCCTCGAACAACTCATCGACGGCTGGACAGAAGTTTTTCAGACGACCTATTTAGAGAAAATGCGCCGCAAACTCGGTTTGCAACAAGCAGACAAAAGAGACGACGAAAGCCTTATTGCCGACCTCTTCGCCGCCCTGCAAGATCAAAAAACCGACTTCACCCTGTTTTTCAGAAACTTGTCCGAAGTCAGCAATATGCACGGCGAACCCCTCTCGCCCAAACTCGAACAAACCTTCAAAAACGGCGTTCCACCCGCCTTCACCCGCTGGCTCGGTCGCTACCGCCAACGCCTGCGCGCCGAAAACAGCGATCCCGCCGAACGCGCAACACGCATGAGCCGAACCAATCCGCTCTACATCCTGCGCAACTACCTTGCCGAACAAGCCATCGCCCAAGCCCGAAACGGCGACTACCGCGAAATCGAACGCCTGCGCCGCTGCCTCGCCCGTCCCTTTGACGAACAGGCAGAGTTCGCCGACCTTGCCGAACCGCCGCCCGAAGGCAGCATTCCGGTTTGCGTCAGTTGTTCAAGTTAAACGTCAAAACAGACAAAAAGGTCGTCTGAAAATTTTCAGACGACCTTGACCATAAAGAACGATATCAACAAAAATACGCCCATGCCCGATTTAAACGGCAGTACATCTTTTGCCGGCAACCAAACAGACCGACCAAAAAGGAAAACAGATGAAAACCATCCGCATCAAAATCTGCGGCATCACCCGCCCCAAAGACGCCCAAAAAGCCGCCGAACTGGGCGTCGATGCCATCGGTTTGGTTTTTTACGCCGCCAGCAAACGCGCTGTCACGCCCGAACAGGCAAAAAAAATCGTGGCAGCCCTTCCCCCTTTCGTCTCCGTCGTTGCCTTATTCGTCAATGAAACAGCGGAAACCATACGCGAAACCCTACGGCAAGTACCCATCGACATCATCCAATTTCACGGCGACGAAGACGATGAATTTTGCCGTCAGTTTGACCACCCCTATCTCAAAGCCATACGCGTCCAATCCGCTTCAGACATCGAAGCCGCACAAACCCGATTCCCCAACGCCCGCACCCTGTTGTTTGATGCCTACCATCCCAACGAATACGGCGGCACAGGACTGAGCTTCGATTGGGCGCTGTTGCCGGACAATCTGACCAAACCTTGGATTCTGGCAGGCGGCTTGACCCCGCAAAACATTGCAGAAGCCATCCAAACCAGCAATGCGGCGGCAGTCGATGTTTCAGGCGGCGTGGAAAGCGCCGGCGGCATTAAAGACGAAGCCAAAATGGCCGCCTTCATCCAAGCCGTCCGCGCTATTCGGTAAACCGTTCTTTTGACAACGAAAACCGCTGACGCATTTTATGCACCTTATACGGAAACAAGCATCCTGTACCTTATACAACACACAACTTACTCATTGATTTATATGATATTTTCAGAAAAACGAGCGTATTACACAGCACCAATTGGGCAGCAATCTGCCGTTTCCTCAAAAAATATAAAATTTTTGCATATAAAAAATTGACAAACCGATGCCTTTCATACATAATGACGCCCGTTGAGTTGCTTGATGCAGCTTGATTTTTCTCCTCTATTTCTCCTTTGTAGACTTGGCGCATATCCCAAACGATATGCGCATTTTTTTGTCTTGATTTTCTAAGTCATCCAATAAGCTCAAATAAAACAATATATTTCCCCCTCTTCTTCCATTCTCTCGCATACGGAAACCCATCTCTGAAAACCTTGCAATCCACGATAAAAACGAAAAAACAAAACCCCATGCGAACACGCGCCAAGTCAGAAATGATGGTCGTAAAGCGCGGTCTACCTTTATCCTCCGTTCATTTGAAATACCAATAAAAAAGGTCGTCTGAAAACAGAAAATCCGTTTTCAGACGACCTTTTAAAATCATGCAGTATTATTCAGCGTTGTTTTGTGCCGCTTCTTCAGTTTCGGTTGCTGCGCCGACTTGTTCGGCTTCTACTGCCTCAGTTTGTGCTGCCTGTTTGGCGGCTTGACGCTCGGCTTGTTCTGCCAGAGCCTGTTGGACGAACGGATGCTGTTGGGCGATGGCTTGTTCTTCCGCGCTGACTTCGCCTTTGAAGCGGTTGTTCAAATCAAAACGTTTTCCACCGCGCGCCAAGGCTTTGAGGTAGCGGGGACGGCGGCAATGGTTGGCGAGGACGCGGGCGATCAGGGCAGGATCGTATTGGGGCAATGCGGCAACAAGGTCTTGGTCGATACCGACGGCCAGCGGTTTGAATCGTTTGAAGACGTCGTATTTGCCGTAGATGTGGTCGGCAATCATGTCGGTCTGTTTTTTCTTGCTCATGGTTTGGACGGCGGATTTCAAAGCTGCGCCCAAAGCGGTTTCTTGTGTCATGTCGTTTGTATTCCTCTAAAATAAAGCCGTGCGTTTCGCTATGGCACGGTAATGGCGGTATTTTAGTATAAAGCCTGTGTTTTGGCTAAGTTTTTTTGCGAATGTTCGATTGTAAATGTTTATTTTGCGGACAGTCTGGCACACTTATCTCAATAGGCGTTGAGAAAGGTCGTCTGAAAATGTTCGGCACAATCCGCCATGTTTGTTTTCAGACGACCTCTTTCAATTTTATCTATGCTGCTTGGTGATGTCTGGCGTATCAACAACTACGTCGGCATTTTGTGCACGATGGCGTAGGGCGTGGTCGATAAGCACGAGCGCGAGCATGGCTTCGGCGATGGGGGCGGCGCGCAGGCCGACGCAGGGGTCGTGTCTGCCGTGGGTGGCGAGTTCGACGGGGTTGCCGTTGATGTCTATGCTGCGGCGCGGTGTGGCGATGGAACTGGTGGGTTTGATGGCGATGTTGACGTGGATGTCTTGTCCGGTGCTAATGCCGCCGAGGATGCCGCCTGAGTGGTTGGACAAGAAGCCTTGCGGGGTAAGTTCGTCGCCGTGTTCGCTGCCACGCTGGACGACGCTACCGAAGCCTGCGCCGATTTCCACGCCTTTGACGGCGTTGATGCCCATCATGGCGTAGGCGATTTCGGCATCGAGGCGGTCGAAAACGGGTTCACCCAAACCGACGGGGACGTTGGCCGCTTCGATATGCAGTTTCGCGCCGACGGAATCCAACGATTTGCGCACGCTGTCCATATAGTTTTCCAGCTCGGCGATTTGGCTTTGGTTGGCGGCGAAGAAGGGATTTTGGGAAATGTACTCGTAGCCTTCAAACTGAATTTCTTTTTCACCGACTTGGGTGACGTAGGCGGTGATTTCCGTGCCGAATTTTTCTTTCAGCCATTTTTTGGCGACGGCTCCGGCGGCAACGCGGGCGGCGGTTTCGCGGGCGGAGCTTCTGCCGCCACCGCGGTAATCGCGCGTGCCGTATTTGTGCCAGTAGGTATAGTCGGCATGACCGGGACGGAAGCTAGTGGCGATGTTACCATAGTCTTTGCTGCGTTGGTCGGTATTGCGGATTAAGAGGGCGATGGGTGTGCCTGTGGTTTTGCCTTCGAAGACGCCGGAGAGGATTTCGACTTGGTCGGCTTCGCGGCGTTGGGTAACGTGGCGGCTGGTGCCGGGTTTGCGCCGGTCGAGGTCGGCTTGGATGTCTGATTCGGCCAATGCCAGTCCAGGCGGGCAGCCGTCGATGATGCAGCCCAAACCTGCGCCGTGGCTTTCGCCGAAGGTGGTAACGGTGAAGAGTTGTCCGAAAGTGTTGCCTGCCATGTTTCCCTCTATCGGTCAGATGCTGAAAGATGACGGATTTTAGCATACAAAGGTCGTCTGAAACGCTTTCGGCGGGCGAATCCTGCCTTTGACACGCCTTCTGTTATCGAATCAAATCCCAAGCGAATTTGCCTATGGTCAGACACAGCAACACCATAAATCCATAACGTAGAAACTGGGTGCCGCCGCGTATCGCCAATTTCGCGCCGACCACGCCGCCGCACAAATTCGCCAGCGCAAGCGGGATTGCCCACGCCCAAACGACGTGTCCTTGCGGGATGAAAAATGTCAGCGCGGCGAGATTGGTGGTCGAGTTGATGACTTTGCCCGATGCGTTTGCCGTCAAAAAATCGTAGCCGTAAAAACGGACGAACACGAAAGCCAAAAGGCTGCCCGTCCCCGGCCCGAAAATCCCGTCGTAAAAGCCGATTAATGCGCCGAAAAACAAGCCCCATAGGGTTTCGCGGCGCGTCAGCTTTTCAGTGCGCACCGTTTGTCCCAAATCTTTTTTGATAAAGGTATAAACACACATGGCAATCATGATGACCAGCATCGCCGGTTTCATATATTGCACGGGGAAAAAGACCACGGCTTTCGCGCCCAGATAGGAAGCGGCAAACGCCAGCACGGCGGCAGGCAGCAGCATTTTCCACGGCACGGGGATTCTGCGCAGATATTGCCCCGTGGCAGTAACCGTCCCGCAGCAGGAGGCAAATTTGTTCACGCCCATTACCGAAGCGACAGGCGTGGAAGTGGGCAGCAAGTTAAACAGCCCGGGTATTTGCAACAACCCGCCGCCGCCGACCGCCGCGTCCATCAGTCCGGCGCAAAATCCGGTGAGCAGTAAGAGGTAGAAAAAGGAATCTACGGGCATAGTCCCTCCCTTGAAAAAAGCTGCCTTATCGGTGTCGAGCGATTGTGGCGGAATGCTATCTGGAACAGGCGGTATTTTAACTGAAAACCAACCTGCGCCGTATTGCCGCCTATCCCGTTTCAGACGACCTTTTCTTTTAGATTCAGTGACTCACATTGCGGAAGAGGCGTTCCTCCATTAGAATCCGCCCTTCCTTGTTTTCCCGCCTATTAAGGTACTGCGACTACGGACAAAACCGTTTTCAGACGACCTGTTTGACCCGATGCCGCAAAAGTGCAATGCCATTGCCTGCTGACTGACTTTCTTTTCATTCGCTTTAAAGCTATAGTGGGTTAACGTAAAACAAGGGCGGCTTTGCGTTTCCCTGCCCTGCGTTTTATCCATCTGCCTAAACGATGCGTTTCAGCTCAGTTGAAAGAAACTCCGCAATGAAAGAATTAGACAAAACCGACCTGAAAATCCTGAAAATCCTTCAGCAAAATGCCCGCACACCCATGACGGAGTTGGCAGAAAAAGTCGGATTATCCACCACTCCGGTTACCGAACGCGTCCGCCGCCTTGAGCGCGACAATTTCATTACCGGCTATCATGCCCGCCTCAACCCGCACCAACTCGGGCAAAGCCTGCTGGTCTTTGTCGAGCTGAAGCTGCGTTCCAAATCGGGCAATATTTTTGAAGATTTCCGCCGCGAAATCATGCAGATTCCGCAAATTTTGGAATGCCACCTCGTATCCGGCGAATACGATTACCTGATCAAAGTCCGCCTGCCCAATATGGCGGCTTATCGGGATATGTTGGGCAATATCCTGCTGCACCTGCCTGCGGCAGCGGAAAGCCGCAGCTATGTCGTTATGGAAGAGGTCAAAGAAACGGCAGTGTTAGATTTAGAGTGATTTAACTACATTAAAAAAGGTCGTCTGAAAGTTTATAACGTTCAGACGACCTTTTTTCAAAATATAGTGGATTAAATTTAAATCAGGACAAGGCGATGAAGCCACAGACAGTACAGATAGTACGGCAAGGCGAGGCAACGCCGTACTGGTTTAAATTTAATCCACTATACCTTTTATACCCACGATAGAAACACTATCAACCAAGATGCCTTGACAGCTTCAACCCCATCCCTTCCCCATCAAATCCAAGCATTTCCCTACCAAACCCACAAACAAAAAAAAAATGCACACATTCAATTGAATGTGTGCCAAGTCTACAAAGGAGAAATAGAGGAGAAACTATTAACTGACTACTCGAACCAGCTAACGAATCGGATTATCCATGAAAATAAAATTTTAGGCAAGTATTTTTCTTGTAAAGTTTCTAAATTAATTCATTGTAATATTTAAGCTGTAACTCTATTTCATCACTCTTAGCCTACCGTATCCCAATAAAATAAAAACCACCCACTGCAAACCGAATACCAAACCAGCATCAGCAGCTTCCAAACCTGCCCACCGAATCAATGTTAAAATACGCGTCCCTGTCATTCACGAGCAAAACACATCATGACCGCCGCCATCGAACACGTCCAAGCCGCCGCCTTTGATTTGGACGGCACATTATGCGATTCCGTCCCCGACCTTGCCGCCGCAGCCGAAGCCATGCGCGAATATCTCGGCATGGAGCCGCTGCCCGCCAAAACAGTAGAAAGTTACGTCGGCGACGGCATCGGCAAACTCGTTCACCGCGTCATCACCAACGACCGCGATCAAGAAGCCGCGCCCGATTTGTGGGAAAAAGGTTTCGTGTTCTACATGAAATACTACCGCGACCACTTGAGCGACTTCACCCGCCCCTACCCTGAAACCGAAGCCGGGCTGGCATTGCTCAAATCACTGGGCATCCCGCTGGTGGTCATCACCAACAAAAACGAAATCCTCGCCGTCGAACTCTTAAAACAGCTCGGACTCGCTGACTACTTCAGCCTGATTCTCGGCGGCGACAGCCTGCCCGAAAAGAAACCCAGCCCGCTGCCGCTGCAACACGCCGCCGAAGTCTTGGGCATCGATCCCGCCAATATGATCATGGTCGGCGACTCCCGCAACGACATCATCGCCGCCAAAGCCGCAGGCTGCCTCAGCGTCGGCGTCACCTTCGGCTACGGCGACATGACTTTATTGTCGCAAGACAAAGCGACCCAACCCGATTGGATTATCGGCTCGCTACCCGAAATTTATGAAAACCTGCGACCGAAAAAAGCAGAAGACGACGAGTAATCAGTATCCTTGTTTTCAGACGACCTTTATTCCGGCTTCAAAAGGTCGTCTGAAAATAAAGCAGTGGAAATAAAAAAATTCGTCATTCCCGCGCAGGCAGCAATCCAGACCTTGATTTTTCAGAATTGTTTAAAAGTTTCATTAATTTCAAATCACTGGATTCCCGCCTACGCGGGAATGACGGAATGAAAGTTGCTTATCTCTCCTCTATCCTACGACACACAAGTCAGATTCAAGAATCTGACCTACGAATCGACCTTTTCAGACGACCTCTGCATGAAACCCCAAAAATCCCTGCGCGCCCGCGCGATGGACATTCTTTCCCGACAGGAAATCAGCCGCGTCGGGCTTAAGCGCAAGCTCGCCCCGTATGCCGAAAGCGAAGAAGAATTGGAAAACGTGTTGGATGAATTTGCCGGACGCAACTGGCAATCCGACCAACGCTACGCCGAAGCCTACATCCACAGCAAAAGCCGCCAACACGGTTCCCTGCGTCTGAAACAGGCATTGGCGCAGCAAGGCATAGACGAAACCGTCAGCCGCGAATTCATGCCCGACAAAGCGAGCGAACTGCAAACCGCAGTCGCCGTGCTGCGCAAAAAATTCAAACAGCCTGCCGCCGATTTGAAAGACAAGCAAAAACAAGCGCGCTTCCTCGCCTATCGCGGATTCGATATGGACACCATCCACGCCGCGCTCAAAAGCAGTTGGGACGGAGACGATGTTTTTGAATACGGAGAAAATTAAACCGCCCTGCTTGAATCTTCCTGTCCATCGGCGTACCCTTACGCTTTTGCCACCCATTCACAACAGAGATGACCATGTCCGAAGAACAACGCAACGCCCCTAATCCGCTTTTGGAAGACGAACGCAAAAACCCTGTTTACCGACTCGGTCGGGCTGTCGCCGGATTTATGGTTATCGTATGGGCGGGCGTATTGATTTTGGTGTTTTATTTAGTATTCCGTTTTTGGTTAAACTAAATTTCTCGCACGCCCTCCATCCCATTTTCTACAACCGTTTGCACTTTGCAAAAAGGTCGTCTGAAAAATCAAATATCGATTTTTCAGACGACCTTTTCCAATTTATCAAAACACATTTGAGTTCAGATCAGGCAACACCATACCGGTTGAAAGCCGTTCACGATAAATTATCTATCCGCTCAAATCACAGGCATTCAAAACCAACCGGCAACAGCATGAAACAGATAAGTCATACCGCTCCACGCCCATTTGCTTACTGCAACCGTTATCCAGCCCATCAACACCAGCACAATCAAACCGAAAAAATCAGGTATATGCAGATAAAGCCAAGCCGCAACAGGTTTGCGCCAAAAATCTGATTGCTGCTGTTTCTTCTCCAAAGCCGCGTGCATAAACGGTCGCTCCAAATGCAGATCACAATCCACACCATACTCGCTGCGCACATACTCATTGATGACTTTCAAAGTACGGCGGCTCGGTTGCAAGAAAATATCGATAAGCGTACCGACGACAGGAATCATGCCGAGCAACATATCCGCAAAAGCAAGATATACGGCAGGACGCATTTTATGATCCGGCACGCCCAACTCCCGCCCCATGCGAAAAGCCTTCATCGTCAAAAAAAGCCCGGCAATATCCCCGACAAAAGGAATCAGCGACAATATGGCATCAATGCCGATTCCTTGTTTGGTAAAAGGAATGCAAAACAAACTATCCATAGTATTGGCATATTTAGCCAACTCACGCTCACGTCGGATGATTTCCTGACGCTCATAAGGTATAGGTGTGTGCTTCATCATGTTTTTATTGTAGTGGTTTAACAAAATTTAGAGCGGTACAACGTCATGACCATTTACGGTCATTCTCTATAAAAGCTAATTGCAGTATGGCCGTTTGTGACGCAAGGTCGTCTGAAAAGCATTTGAGTATTTTTCATTTCATCAAAGTAGCGCTTTCAGACGACCTTTGAACGCGGTCAAACTACTTTTAACACGCCTTGGTTTCTTTACTTCGGCAGCCCGGTATTCGGATCCAATCCCGCCTGCTGTGCCAATCTGCGCACCAGTTCATCGGATGGTTTTGCCGGAGCCGGACCTTCTACAAAACGTTGGATGGCGATTTTACCGTCCCAACTCGGCAGTTTTGCCGGGGGCAGCGGGACAATTTCGTCTAGATCGTGAACGTTGAGCTCGGGTTTGAGATGTGCATGACGGTTTAGATAATCAAAAATAATTTTGTACCGACGCGAACGTTCCTTATCTTCAGGAATCCCCCATTGTTTATGATGACTATTAGGGTTTTCACTATAAAAAACTTTTCTTAACACATGAGCAGAAGTTTCATTACCCGCTTTTGTTCCTTGATGGGCATAAAACAAAGCCTGTTGATAGTTTTTTCGTATCGTTTTTTGCCACGCAGTTGCCTCCAAGGCAGCATTGGCATCGGGATATACCTGCTCGGTAGCACAAGCCTGCATCTTATTGGCTATTTCCACTCTAGCAAAATGGCTTGACTCATCTTGTATATTTATTAACAGCTCACCTACTTCATACTGTGCCTTGGCATTCCCCAAATCTGCGGCTTTACGCAGATAAATAATCGAATCGTCTGCACCATGTTTGGGACCATAACCGACATCAATATAAAGCGACCACCAATAATGTGCGCTGGCAGGCAGGATTTTCATCAACTTTTCGTTCCAGTAAATACCTTCGCCACGACGTTCGCGGGTTTCGAGATTAATGTCTTTGCTCTTTAACAAGATTTCCTGCAAGGTCAGGTTTGCCTGCCAATGTCCGTTGGCTGCGGCAATACGGTAATACGGCAAATAACGGTCGAGCACTCCAGGTTTGGGCAGCCAACGGTTTTTAAAATCGTGGTAAAGGGCGTATCGGTATAGTTGATCTGCTTCCTGTGGCAAGGACGGGAACTGTTCTTTAACACAAGTAAATTCTAAGTTCTTGAGTTTGGAATGTTTGTAAGAAGATGAACCCAAAACTTGCTTGCCCACGTCTGTTTGGGGATTTCTGACAATATCCATCGCAGACCTTGCTAGTTCCCTACCGACATCACATGCAGAAAGCAATGGTACGCTCACCAATATAGTAGATAAAAGGGACGGTATATGTTTGGTTTTCATTGTTTTTATTGAAATCGTATGTATTTGGTTCAAGTCGAATGGGAAACAATCCCAAAGTTGGTGTTTAGATGAAGGTCGTCTGAAAGTACGGTTTCAACAAGTTTGAAACTCAACTATTGAAAACCATGTTTCAGACGACCTTCAGGCTTTATCCCCTGTCAGCCTCTTTTATTTACTTGGGCAGCCCGGTATTCGGATCCAATCCTGCCTGCTGTGCCAAGCTGCGCACCAGTTCATCGGATGGTTTTGCCGGAACAGGACCTTCTACAAAACGTTGGATGGCAATCTTACCATCCCAACTCGGCAGTTTTGCCGGGGGTAATGGGACAATTTCGTCTAGATCGTGAACGTTGAGTTCGGGTTTGAGATGTGCATGAGTTACAAGAAATTCACGAATAATTTTATATCGGCGTGAACGTTCTTTATCTTCAGGAATATCCCATTGTTTATAACGACTTTTAAGATTATCACTATAAAAAGCCATTCTAGTTATATGCGCTGAAGAAGTTTCCCCTGCCTTAGCTCCCTGATGTGCATAAAACACCGCTTTGTTATATGCCCCATGAACAGAAAATGCCGCAGTCATTGATTTGGCCGCATTTGCATCAGGATATATTTGCTCTGCTGCACATTGATGCATAGCATCACTAATTTTCAGTCTATACTGTTTACTTTCTTTATCCACAACTTTCATCAACAATTCACCTACCTCGTACTGCGCCTTGGCATTCCCCAAATCTGCAGCCTTGCGTAAATAAATTATTGCATCATCAGGGTCATGTTTAGGACCGTAACCGACATCAATATAAAGCGACCACCAATAATGTGCACTGGCGGGTAGGATTTTCATTAGCTTCTCGTTCCAATAAATACCCTCACCACGACGTTCGCGGGTTTCGATATTGATGTCTTTACTTTTCAGCAAGATTTCCTGCAAAGTCAGGTTTGCCTGCCAATGTCCGTTAGCGGCGGCAATACGGTAATACGGCAGATAACGGTCAAGTACGCCCGGTTTAGGCAGCCAACGGTTTTTAAAATCGTGGTAAAGGGCGTAGCGATATAGTTGATCTGCTTCCTGTGGCAAAGAAGGAAACTGTTCTTTGACACAGGTAAATTCTAAGTTCTTGAGTTTGGAATGTTTGTAAGAAGATGAACCCAAAACTTGCTTGCCCACGTCTGTTTGGGGATTTCTGACAATATCCATCGCAGACCTTGCCAGTTCCCTACCGACATCGCATGCGGTAAGCAATGGCATACTCACCAATATAGTAGATAAAAGTGACGATATATGTTTGTTCTTCATTGTTTTTTTTATTGAAATAGCGTGTGTTTGGTTCAAATCATATGGGAGACAATTCCAACGTTGGTATTCAAAGGTCGTCTGAAAACTTTCAGACGACCTTGATAGATGTTCAGCTTCAACCCAATCTACGATTGCTAGTCCTGCAAACAAAAGGGAAAGGATAAGTTGAGTTTCAAACAATCTGATGATATTTAATCAATAACATCATTATTATATTCTAAACGGCATGTTTGTTTTTCTTTATCTCCATCAAACCAGAAACGAAAATAATAGGGAGAATAATCTGGAGCATTACCTAATTCATATTCTGGATTAGGGCTTTCAAAAAGGTAATTTGGAATATTTTTAAATACCTCAATATGGGCAGAAGAACCATCTAATAATTTAATCTCAAACAATTTATTATCAGAAGAAACGTAAACTGCACCAACTTTTTTCATTGAGATAGGATTCTTACTTTTACTACTTAATGAATATGCATTTAATACTAGATATTCTGATTTCAAATCTTGAATATTCATATTTTTTGACTTAATGAGCTGCTGAATTTCTTTGTATGTATCTTTCCAATACTCCAGTTCGTGTATATATCCATCAGATATACTTCTGAATTGAATAGATGTCCTATCTGTAGGATACGTAACATCTTTAACTCTTTTACCTTTTTCATCTTTACATTCAATCCACTCTGCATCCGTAGCATTTAGTAAGTCTAGAATACGATCCTGAGCAAAATCTGAAAGAATATTTTCACTTTTTGTTACTTTATTGATTGGAATTAATAGATTAGTATCAGGCATCTGTTGTCTGTTTTCTAAAACGGTATCAGTACGTTTCTCCTGCGCTCGGTTCTTTTGCCCATCATGTTCGGACTGAGTGCAAGCAATACAAAATAAAAAACAACAAGATAATATAGTTTGTTTAATTCTCATAATTTACCCCTTTGGAATATTATCGACCCGTTACAGACCAATGAGGATCATCCCCTCCTGGTTTACTTGCTTTGGTATCAAAATGAAAAACTTTGTAGGTTTTACCTACTTCGATCATGTCTCTTTTTGATTTAATTACTACTGGTTGACCTGAAGCATTTTTAACCGTTTTACCGATTCCAAACCAAGGAGACAGGGTCATATCTATTGCCAGTCCTTTCTGATGATTGGAACTAAAGGGCTTTGCGACCTTATTCTTTAGCCTGTAAGCTGCTTTCATTTTTTGTGCATTGGCACGGGCCAGTCGAATATTGCCGCCACATGTCCAATCAATATTAACATCTTCAGCATTGGCTGCCTGTTTATAGTCCTTAAAACGAGGAATTTTCATTGGATCGGCCCTACCAAGAGAAATTGCATTAGCATAATACATAAGATAAGACCGCTGTGGCGGACGCATGACCGAATTGATACTGACTGAAACTCCAGCCTCTTTCAATGCCGCCAAGAATAACTTAACGTTAGATTTAAAGGGCTCCCTTAAATCTTCAAATCTCGCATTATCTGGGAATTTTTTAACCCATTCTACCCCACTTGGTAATTGACCTTCTCTTTGCTTTTTATCAGCTTCAGATTTTTTCTCATTCCCTACCACAGTTAACGGTTTCCCGTTCTTCTCAGTATGAGTATTCATCTGCTTGATCGGTTCAGATTGTCTGGGCTTTTCTGGCTGCTTGGATGCCTGTTTGTCTGTCTGTTTGTCTGTCTGTTTGGATGGCTGCTTATGCGGTTTGTTTTGTGCAGTATTATTTTTTGGCTTCAATACTTGTTCTACAACACTCGAAGCAGCCTGTGTTACCATTTCTGCCACTGCTGTTATTGAATTTGTTCCTAAAGCACCCTGTGCATTTTGTATTGCTTTCTGATTAACAGTAATCTGCCTAATCGAGACAGATTGCAGACATCGTAAGTGTAAAAGTGGTTTACCTTTATTTCCAAACCCATATACGAAACCGACTAAGGCCTTTACTTTTAAACGGCCTTCATGATCAGTTTTTTTGCTTTTTTCTCTTTGCCTATAAAATATACTGAATTCTGTATTGGAAACAGCTTTCCCTTTGGTATCTACAACCGTAATTGTAAACGTGTGTACAGGAAGCGAAACCTTCACTACTGTATCACGTAGACTTTCCGTAACTGTAAATGACTTGATCGGCTGGAGATTACCTTCTCCTGCCATACAAACCTGAATAGTTTGTCCTATTTCCGCAATAATATTTTCTTTAACTCCTTCTGTATTTGTAATGTGTTGTTTGGGCTTCCCTTTGTACACCAAAGTGAATTTCACATTACTTATTGGTTTTTTGGTATCTCCTTCTAAAAGGCTGAGATGGAAGTTGACATCTTTAGACGCATTATTTTCCGCATCTGAAGAAGGCTGTTGTGGCTGCTGTTCCATTTCATCTTGTTTTTTAGGCTCGGGAGTGCCTTTTGCAGCCAATGGTGCAGAAACTTTCATATCTGAAGCTATGATCTTATATGGCTGTACCTGATCCGCTTTTTGAGAAATTGTCTCACTTTTGCGACCATCAATTTCTAAAATGATTTCAGCGCCGGGATGTCTGACTATAACGGGCAGCTCCCCATCTTTATCAGTTTTATGGGTAACTTCAAATTTGCTATTTAAATGCTTTCCATTATAGGAAGAAAAAATTTTAACCGTCTTATCTTTTAGAACGAGACCATCAGCATCTTGCAGTTTTACCCGGATTTTACGTTTACAACAGGTTTCCAAGTCGTAACCAGCAAATAAATCGAGATATTCGCTGATATGTGTTTTGTTACCATCAAACTCGCTGTGTCGTTTTCCTGTTTTTTTATCAATTTTGTAATTTCCAGGCATATCTAAAAAAGATGCTAAACCACCAGAGCCAACTAGATGGCAGCCGGCAATACAACCTGATTCGGTAATTTCTATCCCCTTAACAATTTTTCCATAATACTCATTAAACCCCCATACTCGTAATCTTTTACACCATAAATCGATAGTTAAATTGATTGCTGCTATTTGAATTTCACGAGATGACCTAAATGCTTCTTCTGATACTGCTCCATTTTTTCCTGTCCAGCTCCCCTCTTCTGTATTATAACCTATATCAATTAGAGCCTTTTTTCCATACTGGAACAAACCAATATATCCTCGTTTATTAATTTTATGAATAGCTTCTCTGTTTGCTAAATCATTCTGATTTAAATCAGCAGAACTTTCGCGCCTGGCTAACGCATAGATAAAACCTTTTCTATCAGAAGGATAGGATATGTCATATACAGCCTTATTTTTTCTCATAATTAATTTCCTAAATAAGCATTCTTAATAATAAATTTAATATTTCCCTAAAACAGTATTTTTAAGTATATTAATTTCCGAATTGGTTGTAATCTTCCAATAAATTATCCTCGACGACTTCTTCTGTCTCAGATATTTCTTCACAATCATGATCTTCTTCATCACAGGCACAACAGTGATCTTCATGTTCTGTCTCATTATCTGGGATTAGTGCCCATTTTTGCTCTTTGGTCAGCTTACCTATCACAGAAATTTCGATTTCATCTTTCGAATCCCCATAAAATCTTGATGTTCTACCTTTTTCATCAAGCACTTCAATCCGCTCGGAATTTTGACTTCTATTAATGACTTGATAACTAATGCCTGCAGTTAAAAAATCTGGCGTAAATATGCTACTAAAATCAAAACGTCTACTAAACAAACCAGTCTGAGGAAGCAATGGCATTCGTGTATTTATACCATTCGGCCCCGTCACCTCCATCGGCGCCTTCACCCGCACCAACTTCGGACTCCCGATCTCAACCTCCCCGTTACTCAGCTTGATATACGCCCCTTTGCAGGTAATCAGAATCTCTTCCTTCGCCGCAATGGTGATTTTTCCTGCGCTACTGGTTAACGTTGCATCCTTCAGCGCATTCAACTGCAGCTCGTCATTCTGTGCCTGCACTTCCACTTTGCCCTGATTGGCCTGCACCTTGATGCCGCTGCTTTGCGCAAACAGGTTGAGGCTTTCTG
>ERZ1699260.240-NODE-240-length-22600-cov-4.475192_pt1 | contig 22600 bp, 20 predicted proteins | sample MGYA00581519_ERZ1699260 | MGnify/ENA primary metagenome ERZ1699260 (study PRJEB42319, sample SAMD00040324) | human oral metagenome | material: saliva | host: Homo sapiens | study: EMG produced TPA metagenomics assembly of PRJDB4115 data set (Metgenomic analysis of... | reverse complement strand
ACTATTATCGAGATACATCCCCATTTGGTTCGGAATGGGTTCCTGAAAATTTTGCAAGACCCTCTATCGATGATGAATATATCGGCTGGAGTGGCGGACCTGACGGCGGTCCTGTTGCGCCACTGCACCCCAACCTCCTTCAACGGATAGATGCAAAAATTATTCAGTGGCTGGTTGAATTGTTTTATTGAACGGAAAGAGCCCTCTTTGAACCTTTTGTTTTCTAACCTATCATGCAAAAAATAATTTTCCTAATATTGCTTTGCGTGTTTCCCTTTGTGATACACGACTTCATTACTGAACAAAAACGACAAATCGTCATCCATAATTCATCTCCTTATTGGCTGCAAGTCAACGTTTATAGAAAGTATGACAATCAGACTGAGGATGAAGCAATAGAAAATTACTGGAACTTCAATTTAGAGAAGAACGAATCTTCCCCGATCTACTTCTCATATAATAAAAAAAATATTAATGAAACCCTCTATCTTGGTTTTTCTTTTTTCCAGCCAGATAATGATGATGTATTCTATACAGATGAATCTGTACCAACTCCAAAGCAGAAGTTCATGGAAATTCATCGCGACTCGGGCGATTTCTGTGAGAGGCATATTTATATTGGGAATAGTGGAGAGATAATTAAAGATGAAGTAGTTAAGGGATTTTGCTTAGGACGATTATTGAGTTAAATCCTTCATTATTTGAATCCTTGACTAAGTTTCAAGCAAGTACAGGTTGAATTTATAAAGGTCGTCTGAAACCGTATTTGGTTTTCAGACGACCTTTTCGTTTATTTAGGATCGCAACGGAAATGGTATGCGCAGATTTCGAAGCCGTTTTTGAAATACAGGCGGTGCGCATCGACGCGGTCGTGGTTGACGTGGACGTTGAGGTGGATTTTGGTTACGCCTGTTTCCGCGCCGATTTTACGGACTTCTGCCAACAGGCGGGAGGCGTAGCCTTTGCGGCGGCTTTGCGGCAGGGTAACGATGTCGTCGATGTGGATATGGCGGCCGCTGGCGAGGTTGCAGGATTCGCGGAAGCCGCAGACGGCGACGGCGTTGTGTTTGCCTTCTTCGAAAATACCCAAGAGGCGGTAGCCGGCGGGGCGTTGGACGGTGTTGATTTGTTCGGTGAATTTGCTGATGTCGGTCAATGAAGAACGCAGGACGCTGAGGGCGGCGAAGGCGGTGGATGTATCTTCGGGCGGGATTTCGCGCAAAACGTAGTCGGCAGCGGCGGCTTGGACCGGCGCTTTTTCGGCGGCGTGTTTTTCTTCGATGGCTTGTGCCAGCGGGACGCGTTCGGCAGGTTCGCCTTGCGCTTTGGCTTCCTGTTCTTTCAAAAGCTCTTTGCAGTCGATGATGCGCAGGTCGTTGTCGGCGGCAAAGTCCATCAGGAAACGGAACATCTGCGGATTGTCTTCTTCGAGTTTCTTATCGACGGCGACGCAGCGGACGTTGTCCACCAGCATGGGGCGCACCCAGTTGGAGTAGGACAGCCGGTTGTCTTTGGTGAATGAGGACAATATGCCGCACAGGCGTTCTGCCCAGTCGCTGGGACGGAAAATCTTGCCTTTGTTGGTTGTGCCGTGAATCACGACTTCGTAAGGGTTGCAGACTAACATGGCGGTTTCCTGTGTAGAGTTTGAAATTAGGGTGAAACCTTTCAAAAACTGCTTTTCGTCTTTGTTTTTTATTGATTTCACAAAAGAATATATTTCGCAATTATACCCTACTGTCCGTGCTTCGTGGCGCTTGGGGCCGGAGTCGGATTTTTTGTTTTTTGAAAAACGACAAGGGTCGTCTGAAAATGGAGCGTCAAATTTCAGACGACCTTTGAGCCATAGCGGCAATATGATGTGTGATGAGTTTGGGATGAAACGGCGGATTACCTGTATTACAAGCATCGGCGCCAAGGCGGATGATTGCCGTCCGACAAAGATGGCATCGTTTTATTTCAGCCCGGCTGCATCCCCATTCCCCGCCTGAGGACACACGTCGCCGCACAAACAAAAAACACCAACTGCGCCAGATTAAACGTCGCCCCGCCAAGCGCGGCGGCAACAGGCGATTGCGGAAACAGGCTGCACGAAACCGCAATAACCGTTCCTACCGGCAACGGATTGCACCACGCGGTGGCGCGCGGAAGCAGCGTCCTACGGCGCAGCGTCTGTACCAGCAACAGCAGCCATCCCGCCGCAATCGAACCGACTGAAGCCATCCAGTGCACCGCCAGCATCCGGTAAAAATGGCGGAACAGCGCAAGCAACGCCGGATAATCGTCCGGCACGGCATTCAGCAGCACCTTGGCAACCATGCCCGTAAAATAAAAACCGGCATGTCCCAAAGGCGACAGCGCATATCCGAAAAACAGCACTGCAAAACCGACCTTGGCCGTGCGCCCGGGCCGCATCAGCCGGTAAACGCCGAATGCCGCCGCCAGATACAGCGCCGCAGAAAACGTCGCCGGCAACACGCCCCACAGCAGCCGCTCGGGCGAGCCGGCCTGCATCAGCACGGCAAAATCCGCCGCCTCGCCCAACTGCGGCGCCAGCGTCTGCGAAAGCAAAGGATAACGTTCCGGCGTCTGCACAAATCCGACCAGCAGCATATCGGCAACAGTCCAGCACACCGCCGCTGCAATTCCCGCCCAAAGCAGCAGAGAAAGTCGGGAAACAGCGATTTCAGACGACCCGCACCTAACGGATGCTTCATTTTGATTTTGCATATCATAGAATCCTGTCGGGGTATTCTCGACAATAAAATAGACTATTAAACAGGAAGATAAGTTCTCAAATTATCAGTACGTCCTATGATGTTTTCACAAAATTTCCGGCAACTGCTTAAATTCATGGGGAATAACATAAGACTGTCTGAAACTATTTCAAATAGCCTTAAATCATTCCGGCAAGTAAAATTCAGACGACCTGCGTCTGATGTTCGTCGCCGTTTCGCCCGCGGATAATGCCCAAACGGTAAACGGTTTCGCCTTCTCGCTTTTTCACGCCTGAAATCCTGCCGTCTTCGTGTTGTTGCCACCACAGAATACTTCATGTAAATTCCCGCCTGCTCCAACAACCTCTATTCCAAAGAAACCACATGAACAGACAAAAATATACCGCAGCCCTCCTGCTCGCCGCCGCATTCTCCGTTGCCAATGCCGAACCGCAAGAAGCATCCTTCCAAGACCAATGCGCCCTGGTCGGACTGATGGCTCAAACCGCTATGGGCGAACGCTTGTCGGGCACGGGCATCGGACAAACCGTTGAGAAGATGAACGAACGCTTTATGGTTGTTGCCAAAAACGATTACAGCCGCTCCTTCATTCAAGGATTAACCGAGCGCGTGGCGCAAGAAATCTACCACTTCCCGCAATCGGTTTTGAACGCCGTCCCCAAATCCGACTACGCCATCTTCGCCCGAGATACGGGCAAGGCGGAATATCAGCTTTGTATGAAAGCCCTGACAGGCAAAACCGAATAAAGCAGGTCGTCTGAAAAGGATGAAACCCCATTTTTCAGACGACCCCTTTTCACGAAAATCCGAAACCCCGCCCCGTCAAATATGCGATAATACCGCCACCTCAAACCGATTTCAGACGACCCATGCGCCTTAACGCCCGCCCCGCCCGTTTTGCCCGTACCGCACGCCGCGGCGCGTCCGTCGTTGTTTCGTAAAACCCCGCCTTAGCGGGGTTTTTGCCGAATTGAAGAAAGGAAGCCGAATGCCCAACCCGCTTTACCGACAACACGTCATCTCCATTTCCGACCTGACGACCGAGCAGCTCGAGCTGCTCCTGCAAACCGCCCTCAAGCTCAAAGCCGACCCGCGCGACGACCTGCTCGAAGGCAAACTCATTGGCTCATGCTTTTTCGAACCCTCCACCCGCACGCGCCTGTCGTTTGAAACCGCCGTGCAACGCTTGGGCGGCAAAGTCATCGGTTTCTCCGACGGCGCGAACACCAGCGCGAAAAAAGGCGAAACCCTCGCCGACACCGCCCGCATCATCTCCAGCTACACCGACGCCATCATCCAACGCCACCCCAAAGACGGCGCAGCGCGCGTGTCCGCCGAGTTTTCCAAAGTCCCCGTCATCAACGCCGGCGACGGCACCAACCAACACCCCAGCCAAACCCTGCTCGACCTCGTGACCATCTACGAAACCCAAGGCCGTCTGAACAACCTCAAAATCGCCATGGCGGGCGACCTCAAATACGGCCGCACCGTCCATTCCCTCTGCCAAGCCCTCAAACGCTGGGACTGCGAATTCGCCTTCGTCTCCCCGCCCAGCCTCGCCATGCCCGAATACATCACCGAAGAACTCGAAGCCGCAGGCTGCCGCTACCAAATCCTGCCCGACCTCGAAACCGCCGTCGAATGGGCGGACATCCTGTACATGACCCGCGTCCAGCGCGAACGCTTCGACGAACAAGAGTTCGCCAAAATCCAAGGCAAATTCAACCTCAACGCCGCCATGCTCGCCAACGCCCGCCCCAACCTGCGCGTGTTGCACCCCCTGCCGCGCGTTGATGAAATCCACCCCGACGTCGATGCCACGCCGCACGCCTACTATTTCGAGCAGGCGACCAACGGCGTTTACGCCCGCATGGCGATTTTATCGCTGGTGTTGAACGAAGAAGTATAAGGAGCAAATATGGAAACCCCCAAACTCAGCGTCGAAGCCATCGAAAAAGGCACCGTCATCGACCACATCCCCGCAGGCAAAGGCCTGATTATCCTGCGCCAATTCAAACTGCTGCACTACGGCAGCGCCGTCACCGTCGGCTTCAACCTGCCCAGCAAAACCCAAGGCAGCAAAGACATCATCAAAATCACCGGCGTCTGGCTGGACGACAACGCCGCCAACCGCCTCGCCCTCTTCGCCCCCGAAGCCGTCGTCAACACCATCGACCACTTCAAAGTCATCAACAAACGCCGGCTCACCCTGCCCGACGAAATCGCCGAAGTGTTCCGCTGCCCGAACACCAACTGCGCCAGCCACGGCGAGCCGGTGAAAAGCTGCTTCTACGTCCGCAAACAAAGCGGGCAGACCAAGCTCAAATGCCACTACTGCGAAAAAACCTTCAGCCGCGATTCTGTGGCGGAGGCTTAGTTTTCGCTAAGGCTGGACCGGCATGAATGCAAAAGGTCGTCTGAAAACTTGAAATCAGGTTTTCAGACGACCTTTTTATAGTGAAAAAGAAATGAGCTACGCGAACTCTCATGCCATGTATCCGAAATCCTATCCACAACATCCTCAACAGACGAGAGCAGACTTAAAGAGGTCGTCTGAAACCCCATTTCAGGATTTTCAGACGACCTCTTTCATCATCAAGAATGGCACAAAGCCATCTGCCTTTTAAAACGTAAACCCGGTTTCCAATTCATCATCGCCGACCAGTTCGACCAACAGCGCGTAAAGCGGAGCAAGCTCGGTGTAGCGGCGGGAGGTGCGGCGCAGGTAGTTGAGGAAACGCGGGATTTCGGGGCGGTATTTGTCCTTGCCGTCGCGGTAGTACAGGCGGGCGAAGATGCCGGCGACTTTCAGATGACGCTGTACGCCCATCCATTCAAACCAGCGGTAAAACTCGTCAAACGCGGCGGGTACGGGCAATCCGGCGGCGCGGGCTTTTTCCCAGTAACGGATGACCAAGTCCAATACAAATTCTTCTTCCCATTCGATGAAGGCGTCGCGCAGGAGGGAAACCAAGTCGTAGGAAATCGGGCCGTAGAGTGCGTCTTGGAAATCGAGTACGCCGGGTCGGCCGGTGGTGAGCATGAGGTTGCGGACGATGAAGTCGCGGTGGACGTACACCTGCGGCTGGGCAAGCAGCGGCGGCAGCAGGGTGTCTATGGTTTGCTGCCAAAGCTGGCGTTGTTTGAAGTTGAGTTCGCGTCCGAGTTCTTTGGCGACGAACCATTCGGGGAAAAGGTTGATTTCGCGCAGCATGATGTCGCGGTCGTAATCGGGCAATTCGCCCGCGCGGCTGGCTTTTTGCAGCTCGACCAGTTCGTCTATGGCTTCAAGCAGCAGGACTTTGTGTGCCTCTGCGCCTTGCTCTTGCTGCATGGCGGTCAGGAAAGTGGTATTGCCCAAGTCGTTGAGCACCATAAATCCCTGCGCTTCGTCCACATGCAATACTTGGGGAACGTTAAGCATATTGAAAAGTTTTTGCACTTTTAGGTAAGGAGCGACGCTCATTTTATCGGGCGGCGCGTCCATGCAGATGACGGTCTTGCCGTCGGCAAAAGCAGCGCGGAAGTAGCGTCGGAAGTCGGCATCGGCGGCGGCAAAGCTCAATTCGAAGTTTTGTTCGGGATAGACGGCGCGAAGCCAATTTTGTAATTCGGTTTGTCGTTGCATAGCGGTGTCGCGGATTTTCAGGTTAAAATAACCGCTATTCTAACTGGCAAACCGATTTAAGGGGCGATTTTGGCTCGTTTATTTTCACTCAAACCATTGGTTTTGGCGTTAAGCGTCGGCTTCGGCGCGGGAGGGGCATATGCGCAAAATGCATCTTTGCCGCAACCTGCCGATTACGAGCCGGTAAGGGCCACCCCGCCTGCGGTTCAGAGCGGGGAAAACCGTCGTCCTGCCGATCAGGATAAATTGTCCTTGGGCGATACCTGCCTGTTTTGCCAGCATCAGGCTTCCGAAGCAAACAAGCAGCCTGAAATCAAACGCAGCGGCGAAGACCCCCTGCCGCAGGATTACACCCGCGTGATTGCGGACAAGGTTGCCGGACAGTCTAAAGTCGCCGTCCGCGCCGAAGGCGACGTCATCATCGAGCGCAATCAGGAAGTGTTGAACGCCGATTGGGCGGATTACGACCAAACCAGCGATACCGTCAGGGCGGGCGACCGCTTTACGTTGTATCAGGACGGCTCGACCGTCAGCGGCGATACTTTGGTGTACAACCTGAAAGACAATACCGGCTCGAGCGAATACGTCCGCGTCGATGCCGAAAAAGACGGCCGCCGCCTCCAAAGCGTCAGTGAAAAGGCGGAAATGAAAGGCAAAGGGCTGTACAAGCTCATCAATACCAAATTCAATACCTGCTCGCCCGGCGATGCGAGTTGGTTCATCAAAGCGAAAAGCATCGAAACCGATCAGGAAACGGGCATAGGCGTGGCAAAAGACGCATCGCTGGTGTTCGGCGGCGTTCCCGTACTTTATACGCCTTGGGCGGATTTCCCGCTCAACGGCCATCGCAAGAGCGGTCTGTTGGTGCCGACCTTGTCAACCGGTTCGGACGGTTTGGAACTCGCCCTTCCTTATTATTTCAACCTCGCCCCCAACTTGGACGCCACCTTCCGCCCCGGCATTATCAGCTCGCGCGGCGTGCAGCTTGGCGGACAGGTCCGCTATCTCGAGCCGAAATTTAACGGCGTCATTGACGGCGATTGGATGCCGCACGATAAAAAACGCCATGAAAACAACCGCTATCAAATCAAGTTTGACCACAACCACCAACTGACTGACAAACTCAGCGGCGGCATCAGCTTCAATCAGGTTTCAGACGACAATTACTACCGAGATTTCTACGGACGCGAAGACATTGCCAGCAATGTCAACCTCAACCGCCAACTGTGGCTGAACTACGGCGACAATGTCTGGGGCGGCTCTTTTGACGGCGCGCTGAACGTACAGAAATACCAAACCCTTGCCAACCAAAACGGTTACAAAGACGAACCCTACGCCATCATGCCGCGCCTGACCGGACGTTGGCAGAAAACCATGGGCAAGGCGAATATCAACGTATTCAGCCAGTTCACCCGTTTCGTACACGACAGCAAACAAGACGGCAGCCGTACCGTGCTGTATCCCAGCGTCCGTTGGGATTTCAACAACCAATGGGGCTATATCCGTCCGAAAATCGGGGTACACGCGACTTATTACGACTTAGGCTCGTTCGGCAACCAATCCGGCCGACGCGTCAGCCGCGTATTGCCGATATTCAACGTCGATACCGGCATGACCTTCGAGCGCAACGCCAATTTGTTCGGCAAAGCCTATCTGCAAACCCTCGAACCGCGCCTGTTCTACAACTACATCCCAACCAAGTCCCAAAACGACTTACCTAATTTCGACACCTCGGAAAACAGCTTTTCTTACAACCAGCTTTTCCGTGAGAACTTATACGTCGGCAACGACCGCATCAACTCCGCCAACAGCCTGACCGCCGCCGCGCAAACCCGCTTCCTTGACCCGAACAACGGTGCCGAGCTGTTCCGCGCCGGTATCGGACAGAAGTTTTATTTAAAAAACGACAACGTATTGCTGGACGGCAGCGTCGGCCGTTATGAACGCAGCCAATCCGACTGGGTCGGCTTTGCGCACGGCAAACTGAGCAATAGCATCCATGCCGGCTTCGATGTCCACTACAACCAAAACGAAAGCCGCGCCGAAAGCTACGCCGCGACCATCCGCTACAATCCCGAGCCGGGCAAAGTATTGAGCGCGCGTTACAAATATGGTCGCAACGAACGCATTTACCTGCAATCCGACGGCAACTATTTCTACGCCAAAATCCGCCAAGTCGATTTGGCGGCGCCATGGCCTATCCGTAAAAACCTTTACGCCGTTGCACGTTACAACTACGAAATTCAAGCCAAGAAACCGCTTGAAATGCTGGTAGAAGCTGAATATAAAAGCAACTGCGGCTGCTGGAGCGCAAGCCTCGTCGGACAACGCTACGTGACCGGCGAAAACAGCCGCAAAAACGCCGTATTCTTCAATCTCCAACTCAAAGACCTGAGCAATCTCGGCAACAACCCATTTGAAAAACTGCGCTTGGCCATTCCCGGCTACAGCAAAACCAACGAGGTAGTTACCCCATGAACGTCAAACCCCTGATTCTTGCCGCCGCACTCGGTCTGGCATTGAACGCACACGCCGCGCCCAAAGCCGCATCCAAAGGCAAACCGGTCAAAACGCAGAAAGCGGCAAAACAGGCAGCGGCAGCCACGCCTGCCGATTCGGGCGCCGTACGCCTTTCCGACGGCATCGCCGCCATTGCCGACAACGAAGTCATTACCCAGCGCCAGCTGGCACATGCCATTGCCGAAGCGCGCCAACACCTTCCTAAAGGCACGCAAATCAGCGAAGACGAACTCCGCCAGCAAGTTTTGGCGCAACTGGTCAACCAATCCCTGATTGTTCAAGCGGGCAAACGCCGCAACATTCAAGCGACCGATGCCGAAATCGATGCCGTCATCGCCCAAACACCGTCGCTGAAAAATCCGTCCGCACAGACCCGTCGCGAAATCGCTGACACCATCATTATGGAAAAAGTGCGCCAGCAGGCCGTGATGCAAAACAGCCGCGTCAGCGATGCAGAAGTCAACAGCTTCATCGAGCGCGCGCGCCAACAAGGTGTCGCCCTGCCCGAAGGCGAACCGATGCGCCAATACAGCGCGCAGCACATCCTGATTAAAGCCGACAACGACAACGCAGCGGCAGGCGCGGAAAGCACCATCCGCAAAATCTATGCACAAGCCCGCAGCGGCGCAGACTTCGCCGGTTTGGCGCGCCAATATTCGCAAGACGGCAGCGCGAACAGCGGCGGTGATTTGGGTTGGTTCGCCGACGGCATGATGGTCGCGCCGTTTGAAGAAGCCGTCCACAAGCTCAAACCCGGTCAAATCAGCCCGCCCGTACGCACACAATTCGGCTGGCACATCATCAAGCTGAACGACGTCCGTGACGCCGGTACGCCCGAAGAGCGCCAACGCAACGCCGTACGCCAATACATGTCCGGACAAAAAGCCCAACAAGCCACAGCAAACCTGCTGCGCGACCTGCACTCAGGCGCGTACGTCAACATCCGCTAAAATGTTGTTGAAAAAAGGTCGTCTGAAAAGTTTCAGACGACCTTTTTTTGTTTGAGGACAAATTCCCTCTGACACACCAACCTAATCGCAAATCGAATATCCATTGGGACAAAACAACGTAACCACGGACAATTTGGCGGACAGCATCATTCCGTCCGCGCCGATTCCAAATATAGTGGATTAACTAAATCAGGACAAGGCGACGAAGCCGCAGACAGTAAGATAGTAGCAAAGTGAGGCAACGCCGTACTGGTTTAAAGTTAACCCACTATACATCTTAACCAAAAATAAATATTCTTATCTCATTAAGACACTCCCTAAAACATCCGCTAATTCTCCTCTAACACTCACCCTCTAGAATGATGTTCAGAAAAAAGAAAAACAAGTCTCCTCACATAACGATAGTCTGCTCACACTGACACGGACGGAACATCATTTTCCCCACCATCGTTTTTCCCCTAAGGAGCGTATCATGAAACTGAATCTGCAAAAAACCACCGCTGCTGTTTTAGCTGTTTTGTTCAGCGCAGGCGTATTTGCCGCCAACAATGCCTACAATCCATTTGATTACGGTTACCAAAACCACAAATACGGCAAAAAATGGGGCAAACCCGCATCTGAAGCCGAAGGCGAAAAAGTGATGAAACACGCTGCCTACCGTTCAGGCGTGCACTACACCAACGTCAACCGCATGCCCGGCAATGTAGACCGCAACGGCGTGAAAACCGTACAGGTTAACGACGCATACACCCGTCAAAACCTCGGCCGCTATGCGTTCAATACCATCAAGAGCGGTGGTTCGGAAGTGTACTACGGCGAGTGGGTCGGTAAAGAATACGCCAAAGGCACCAACCGCGGTGTTTTCTACTCAGGCGACAAACGCGCTACCTCTATGCCGGTATCCGGTGTAGCCAACTACGCCGTCAAAGGTATCAACAACTACACCGGCAACAACCCGATGGTCGGTACTTTGCGCGCAGACTTCGGTCAACGCGTCTTGGCAGGTTCTATGAAAAACAACGCTGTACAGATGGACATCCATTCCCGCATCAAACCGTCCAGCGCATCGTTTGAAGGCTACGCCCGCGCCAACGGCCACTTCGGTAAAACCGAAGGCCACTTCTTCGGTCACAACGCAAGCGCGCTGGCCGGTGTTGCCAAATTTAAAACCGACCGCAACTTGGATACGGCATTCGGCGGTGTGAAACGCTAAAATCCGTAGTTAAGTAAATAAAGCCTGCTTCACGCAGGCTTTTTTAAACACCAGCCCGCCAACCTTCTCAAGGTCGTCTGAAACCGCCGACCGGAAAGCCGACACCATGTACAAACCGTCTGCCTGCCTTATCCTCTTTCTCGCCGCCCCCGTCCTTGCCGCGCCCCGTTCTGACTTTTCAGACGACCGTACCGCGCAACGCCTGTGGCAGGATACCCGCCAAACCATGCAGGAGCAGGAACAAAAAGTGCGCGAATACCGCCTCGACATTCCCGCCGAACACATCGGGCAGACAGCCGAAACCGACCCCGAAGCCGACCAAGGCGAAGCCCTGTTTAACGCCGTCAACCGCAGCGACTGGCAAACCGTGCGCCCGCTGCTCGAGCGTTATACCCAGCAAACCGAATACGACCCCGACATCGCCCTCTTTGCCCGCGCCTCGCTCGCCCGCGGCGAAGGCAGGTGGAAAGATGCCAAACAAGACTACGAAACCCTGCTGCAACGCCATCCCGACTTCACGCGCGGACGGCTCGATTACGCCCGCCTGCTCTTTGAAGGTCGTCTGAACCGCGAAGCCACTTCCGAATTCATGCGCCTGCAAAACGAAGACCTGCCCGAAGCCGTCAAAGAAAACATCGGCCATTTCCGCGATTCCTTAAACCAACGCCAAAGCTGGCAGGGCAGCCTTTCCGTCGGCGCCGTCCACAACAGCAACATCAACGAAGCCAGCGGCAAAGTATGGTGTAAAACCGAAATCGACGGCGAATGCTGGGAAGAATTTTCAGGCGACAAGCCCATTTCCGCCAACGGCATCAAATACGAAGCCGCCGCCGTCCGCCGCTGGCAGATTAAAGGACATCACGGCATCGCCGCCCGCGCGCTCGGCTACGGCCGCTTCTACCGCGACCATAAAGACTTCAACGAACACACGCTCAACCTCAGCGCAGGCTACCAGTTTGAAAACCACCGCCACACCTTCGCCCTCGCCCCGCTCGTCGAATGGAACGGCAGCGGCGGCAAAACCCTCAACCGCGCCTACGGCGTGCGCAGCGAGTGGAACCTCGACAAAGGCAGCTGGACGTGGAACACCGAAGCCGAGTGGAAACACCTCTCCTATTCCGACAAAACCCGCCTGCTCGACGGCAGCCTCTTCTCCGTTTACAACACCCTGTCCTACTTCCCGCGCAACGACCTCATGCTCTACGGCGGCATAGACTGGCAGCAGCGCAAAGCCAAAGAACCCGTGGACAGCTACCGCCTCATCTCCGCACGGCTGGGCGCGGCAAAAATGTTTGAAGCCGGCTTCGACGCCTCCGCCTCCGCCACCTTCGGCATCCGCAGCCACCGCGAAGAAAACGCCGTACTCGAACAACGCCGCCGCGACAAAGAACAGACCTACCGCCTCAGCATAGGCGCGGACCGCTGGAAATTCGCCGGCCTCAAGCCCGTCCTCAGCTACAAACACCGCCGCGTCCACGGCAACACCGACTGGCTATACAGCTACAAACAAAACGAAGTCGGTCTGTCACTGGTCAAATCGTTCTAACGCAGGACGCAGAAACGCAAAGGTCGTCTGAAATTCAGTTTTCAGACGACCTTTGCGTTTTATAGTGGATTAAATTTAAATCAGGACAAGGCGACGAAGCCGCAGACAGTACAGATAGTACGGCAAGGCGAGGTAACGCCGTACTGGTTTAAAGTTAATCCACTATAAATTATTCCCCGTCTTTAACCGGATAATCAGGCAAATACACATCAAATCGGGTGCTTTTGCCCGTGTATTGGTAGGCGGGTTTTTCGCCGTTGAGAAATTCACCGAGGCGCGGGCGTTTGACGACGACACGTTTTTTGGCGATGGCGCGGGCGGCGGCAAGCAGCTCGGCTTCTTCTTGGGCGGCACCGACGACGCTGTGGAAATACGCCATTTCCTTTTTGACGGCGGCGGACTTTTGGCGTTCGGGGTACATGGGGTCGAGGTACACGATGTCGGGGCGCGATTGGGCGGCGAGTTCGCGCATCAACTCGACGGCGTTGCCATAATGGAAAGTCATGCGGCGGGCGATGTCTTGAATTTCAGGCTCTTGCAGCGCGCGTTCCAGGCCGTCGGCAAGCAGGCAGGCAACGGCGGGATGCTGCTCGAAAGTGTGGACGTTCAAACCGAGCGAGGCGAGGACGAAACTGTCGCGCCCGAGTCCGCCGGTGCCGTCCCAGACGGTCGGTTTGGTTGTGTGGTTGACCGCTTTGGCAATCAGCTCGCCGCCGCCTTTGGTGCGCCGGTATTGGGCTGCACCGCCGCCGAAATCGACGCGGACGCGCCCCTTCTCCCCCGCGCGGCACAAGCTGACGCCCTCCGCATCGGCAAGCAGGTATTCGCCGCTGTCGGGCAAGTCGGACAAAATCGGAAGCTGGAATTGCCGCGCCAAACGGCGGGCGTGTTCGGTGGCGGTGTCGGCGAGATAAATGGGCGTCATGGCGGTTGCGGGTCGGGGTTGTCTGAAAAGGGCGGATTATATAGTGGATTAAAATAAAAATGAGACAAGGTGGCAACGCCGTATCATTGCAATTTTAATCCACTATATCGGGAATCCGCTTGAAGCCGATATGGCTTCATCAATACGGATTTTATCCGTTCTCGGGGCAAAGGTCGTCTGAAAATCGGATTTCGGGTTTTCAGACGACCTTTGCCGTTCTTTACGCGCTGAATTTCCGTCCGCATTCCACATCCTGCCTTGCGGATAAAGGGGAACGGTCAATGCGGCGCGGATAGAGGTTTTGGCTATATCCAAAGCATCAGGAGTTATTTAGCCTGCGTCAGCCCGTTTGTTAAAATCCGTCATTCTGCCGTTTGATTGAACGGCATTTTCCAATAGAAACAAACAATAACCATGACCCACACACAGCAAAAATCCCCCAACCTTTGGCTGGTAATCGCCGCTGCCGCCGCCATTCTGCTGATTACCATCGGCATGCGCATGACTATGGGGCTGTTTGTCCGCCCCGTCGTCGACTCTACCGAACTGAGTATCCAAGAGTTCAGCCTGATTATTGCCGTTTTCCAGTTGATGTGGGGCGTGTCCCAGCCGCTTTCCGGCGCGCTTGCCGACCGCTTCGGCGCGTTTAAGGTTTTGGGCGGCGGCGCGTTGCTGTTGGCTTGCGCCTGCCTGATGGTGCCGCAGATGCCGACTTATTGGGGGCTGATGCTGGCAATCGGGCTGCTTTTTGCATTCGGAACGGGCGCGGGCGGTTTCTCCATCATCATGGGGCAGGTCGCGGCGAAAGTGCCGCCGCACAAACGCGGTTTGGCTTCGGGGCTGGTCAACGCGGGCGGTTCGGCGGGGCAGTTTCTGTTTGCGCCGCTGGTGCAGGGTTTGCTGGTGTTGCCCGCCGTCGGCTGGATGGGGACGTTTTATGTTTGGGGCGGGATCGCGCTTTTAATCCTGCCGGTTTCGTGGTGGCTGGCGGGCGGCAAAAACGCTGTCGCCACACACCGCACGTCGTCTGAAAACGGGCAATCGCTGGGGCAGGCAGTCAAAGCGGCGTTTAAAGACCGCAGCTACATCCTGCTGCACTTGGGCTTTTTTACCTGCGGTTTCCACATCGCGTTTTTGGTGACCCACCTGCCCAACGAAATCGCGCTCTGCGGCCTGCCCGCTTCGGTCGCTTCGACTTCGATTGCGATTATCGGCTTGGCGAACATCGCGGGCTGCATTTTTTCGGGCTGGTGTACGGGGCGGTTTTTGGGCAAATACGTTTTGTTCGGACTCTACGCCTCGCGCGTGGCGATGGTGCTGATCTACCTTGCCGCCCCGAGAACCGACGTCAATTTCTACATTTTCGCCGCCGCGCTGGGCTTCACTTGGCTCGCCACCGTCGCCCCGACCGCTGCGATTACGGGCAAGCTGTTCGGCACGCGCTATCTGGCGACGCTGTTCGGACTGACGATGTTGAGCCACCAAATCGGCGGCTTTTTAGGCTCGTATATCGGCGGCATCGTGATTTACCGGTTCAACGATTACGGCTGGATGTGGTATGCCGATGCGGTGTTGGCGGGGACGGCGGCTTTGCTGAACCTGCCGATACGCGAAAAGAAAGCGGCGTAAACCGCTGCGACGCAACCAAGACAGGTCGTCTGAAAATCGGATTTCGGGTTTTCAGACGACCTTTTTCCGCCGTTACATCAAGTCAGCTCAAAAGAGGCGTGGGCGAAGCGGCAAAATCGGCTAGAATAGGCTCGGGAAACCGGAGGCTCGGCGACAGACAGCTTGAAACCGTCAACTGCCTAGAATCCGCCCCGCCGCGCACCGTCCGCCACCCCGTCCGTACCGTTTTCGAGTGGAATACATGAATCGTTGGTTTTACACGCAATTATGGCGCATCGCGCCGCCGCTTATCCGCCACTATCTCAAAAAGCGCGCCGCCAAATCGCCTGCCTATCTCTACCATTGGGGCGAGCGTTTCGGCGAACCGTTTGACCGGCCTGTGCAGCATCCGATTTGGGTGCATGCCGTATCGGTCGGCGAAACCCGCGCCGCGCAGCCCTTGGTGGAGGCACTGCGCCGCCATTTCCCCGACGCGCCGCTGCTCATGACCCAAATGACGCCGACCGGACGCACCGCCGCGAAAGAACTGTTCCCCGACGCGCAATGCCGTTACCTGCCTTACGACAAACCCGAATGGGTCGCCCAATTCCTGAAGGAACACCGCCCCCTGTTCGGCGTACTGATGGAAACGGAAATCTGGCCCAACCTCATGCACGCCTGCGCCGACGCGCACGTCCCCCTGTTTCTCGCCAACGCCCGCCTGTCTGAAAAATCGCAGCGCGGCTATTTGAAAATCCGCAACCTGTTCGAGCCTGCGCTGCAAACCTTAAGCGGCTGTTTCGCGCAAACCGCCGAAGACGCGGAGCGGCTGCACTTGATCGGCGCGTCCAACGTCCATGTCTGCGGCAACACCAAATACGATATTTCCCCGCCCGAACGGATGCGCGCGCTGGCGGCAGCCTTCCGCGAACGCATAGGCACGCGCCCCGTCGCCGTCTGCGCCAGCACCCGTTTTTACAAAGACCAAGACGAAGCGGCGCTCTTGCTCGAAGCATGGAAAAAATATACCGGCGATGCCTTGCTGGTCGTCGTCCCGCGCCATCCGGAGCGTTTTCAGACGACCTTTGAAACGGCGCAGGCATTGGGTTATACCGTTCAAAAACGCAGCGACAACCTGCCGGTTTCCCGACAAACCCAAGTCTGGGTGGGCGACAGCATGGGCGAACTCTTTGCCTACTACCTTAGTTCGGATGTCGCCTTTGTCGGCGGCAGCCTCGTGGACAGCGGCTGTCAAAACATCATCGAACCGATAGCCTGCGGCATTCCGACCGTGTTCGGCTTTTCCACCTACAACTTTGCCGCCGCCTGCCGCAGCGCGCTAGAAGCCCAAGCGGCGGTGCAGGTGCAGAATGCGGACGAATGGCGTACTTTCGTCTCAGCCTGTTTGGAAAACCCGAGCGAACGCAGCCATTTCGCCCAACAGGCGGCACGCTTTGTCGCCGGCCATCAAGGCGCCAGCCGTCGGATGGCGGACGAAATCGCCGCGTCTGTGCGCCATCTGACACACGAAAAAGCTTAAGGACGAAACAAAGCTTGCCCCCCCCCAAACGAAAGGTCGTCTGAAAACCCGAATTTAGGTTTTCAGACGACCTTTTGGTCTTGTGGACGGATTGCCGCGAATCAGGCGGCGTTGCCCGCACTGCCCTGACGGCAAGCCATTCCGCCTTATAGTGGATTAAAATTGCAATGATACGGCGTTGCCAACGTCCTTATGTACTAACCGTACACGGCGGGCGTTGCCGCCTTGTCTCATTTTTATTTTAATCCACTATATTTCGCCATTTCCGCGAACACTTGATGCGCGGTGGCGATGGTTTCGTCAATCAGCTCGGGCGTGTGCGCGGCGGAGACGAAGCCTGCTTCGTAGGCGGACGGGCCGAAGGCGGTGTTGCGGTCGAGCATGCCGTGGAAGAAGCGTTTGAAGGCGTCGATATTGGAACGCGCCATGTCGCCGTAGTTTTGCGGGGCATGGGCGGCGAAATACAGGCCGAACATACCGCCCACGCTGTCGGCGGTGAACTCGATGCCGTGCGCTTTGGCGGCGGCGGCAAGCCCGTCGGCGAGGCGGCGGGTCAAGGCGGTCAGGTTTTCGTAGAAGCCTTCGCGCTGGATGATTTCGAGCGTTTTCAAGCCGGCGGCGACGGCAATCGGGTTGCCTGATAATGTGCCTGCCTGATACACGCCGCCCAGCGGGGAAATGCATTCCATGATGTCTTTGCGTCCGCCGAACGCGGCAAGCGGCATACCGCCGCCGATAACTTTGCCCATCGTGGTCAGGTCGGGCGTGATGCCGTGCAGCGACTGCGCGCCGCCGAGCGCGACGCGGAAGCCGGTCATCACTTCGTCGTAAATCAACACGGCGCCGTGTTTTTCGGTCAATTCGCGCAGGGCTTTGACGAAGGCTTCGGTCGGTCGGACCAGGTTCATATTGCCGACGAAGGGTTCGAGGATGACGCAGGCGATTTCGTCGCCGTTGCGGGCGAACGCTTCTTCGAGTTGGGCGGTGTTGTTGTATTCGAGGACTAAGGTGTGTTTGGTGAAGTCGGCAGGAACGCCTGCGGACGACGGGTTGCCGAAGGTGAGCAGGCCGCTGCCGGCTTTGACCAGCAGGCTGTCGGAATGACCGTGGTAGCAGCCTTCGAATTTGATGATTTTGTCGCGTCCGGTAAAGCCGCGGGCGAGGCGGATGGCGGTCATGGTCGCTTCGGTGCCGGAGCTGACGAGGCGCAGCCGTTCGACGGACGGCATGATTTTGGCGATTTCTTCGGCGATGACGATTTCGCCTTCGGTGGGCGCGCCGAACGACAGACCGCCCAACGCGGCTTCGCGCACGGCTTCGATGACTTCGGGGTGCGCGTGTCCGACAATCGCAGGCCCCCATGAACCGACGTAATCGGTGTAGCGCTTGCCGTTTTCGTCCCAAACATACGCGCCTTCGGCTTTTTTGATGAAGCGAGGCACGCCGCCGACGCTGCCGAATGCGCGGACGGGGGAATTCACGCCGCCGGGAATGATGGCTTTGGCGCGGTCAAACAGGATTTCGTTACGGTTCATAGCGGGTTCTTTCTGAGGTCGTCTGAAAAATAAGCGGTATTTTATCATCAGATTGCCCGCGCCAGCCGTTTCAGACGACCCCGAAAGCCCAAACCGCCACGGCGCAACGCCGTATCTGAAAATGAAAATTGTTCTGTAAAAACAATCACTCTGTTCATATTTGAAGCGTTTGTGCTATAATCCGCACCCATTTATACCATAAAGAAAACATCATGTTACGCGGATTCATTTTAATGCTTACCCTTTTGGTTTCCACCGTCTCCTACGCCGCCCAGCGCAAGCTGCCGAGCGATATGGACGCGGCGGTTTTGAAACAGGTCGAACTGCCTTATCTGAAAGTGAGCCGTGGCGGCTTCTCATGGACGCGCCTCTTGACGCTGGGCCTTGCCGACGGCAATTCCGCCAAGCTGCAGATTACCCGTTTCACCAAAATCCACGACGAAAACGACCGCTTCATCCCAATGGGGCGGCTGGCGGGAAAAACCGGCAAAACCATCGCCTTCAAACACAACGACACCAACGCCCTCGTGCGCGAAGTGTGGGTTTTGACCGACGACGAAGCCTCCCGTTTTACCGCGCAAAAAGAAGTCCGCGACGAGATTAAGCAAGACGCGCAATAAGCCGCCGCCTGCCCGTTTCAGACGACCCAAACACACACCGCGTGGTTGGCTGTTGCAGCCGCAGCAGCGCAACCGCGCATTTTTGCGCCCTGACGAATCAGTGTTTCAGACGACCTGCCAAGCCTTCCCCCAAGGTCGTCTGAAATTAAGATTTCCATAACAATCAGCCCCGCAATTACGGGCTACCTGAGAAAGACACAAACCATGAAAAAAGTATTTATCCGCACCTTCGGCTGCCAAATGAACGAATACGACAGCGAAAAAATGCTCGCCGTACTCGCCGAAGAAAACGGCGGCATCGAACAAGTGACCGAAGCCGACGAAGCCGACATCATCCTCTTCAACACCTGCTCCGTACGCGAAAAAGCGCAGGAAAAAGTGTTCTCCGACTTAGGCCGCGTGCGCCCGCTCAAAGAAAAAAATCCCGACCTCATCATCGGCGTTGCCGGCTGCGTCGCCTCCCAAGAAGGCGAAAACATCATCAAACGCGCGCCTTATGTGGACGTCGTCTTCGGCCCGCAAACGCTGCACCGCCTGCCCAAAATGATTGTGGATAAAGAAACCAGCGGCCTGTCGCAAGTCGATATTTCCTTCCCCGAAATCGAAAAATTCGACCACCTGCCGCCCGCCCGCGTCGAAGGCGGCGCAGCATTCGTGTCCATCATGGAAGGCTGTTCCAAATACTGCTCGTTCTGCGTCGTCCCCTACACCCGCGGCGAAGAGTTCTCCCGCCCGCTGAACGACGTTTTGACCGAAATTGCCAACCTCGCCCAGCAAGGCGTTAAAGAAATCAACCTCTTGGGACAAAACGTCAACGCCTATCGCGGCGAAATGGAAGACGGCGAAATCTGCGACTTCGCCACCCTGCTGCGCATCGTCCACGAAATCCCCGGCATCGAGCGTATGCGCTTTACCACCAGCCACCCGCGCGAGTTTACCGACTCGATTATCGAGTGCTACCGCGACCTGCCCAAGCTGGTGTCGCACCTGCACCTGCCGATTCAAAGCGGTTCCGACCGCGTATTGAGCGCGATGAAACGCGGCTACACCGCCTTGGAATACAAATCCATCATCCGCAAACTGCGCGCCATCCGCCCCGACTTGTGCCTGAGCAGCGACTTCATCGTCGGCTTCCCCGGCGAAACCGAGCGCGAGTTCGAGCAAACCCTGAAGCTGGTGAAAGACATCGCCTTCGATTTGAGCTTCGTCTTCATTTACAGCCCGCGCCCCGGCACACCCGCCGCCAACCTGCCGGACGACACCCCGCACACCGAAAAAGTGCGCCGCCTCGAAGCCCTGAACGAAGTCATCGAAGCCGAAACCGCCCGCATCAACCAAACCATGATAGGCACCGTACAACGCTGTCTGGTCGAAGGCATCTCCAAAAAAGACCCCGACCAGCTCCAAGCCCGTACCGCCAACAACCGCGTGGTCAACTTCACCGGCACGCCCGATATGATCAACCAAATGATCGATTTGGAAATCACCGAAGCCTACACCTTCTCCCTGCGCGGCAAACCGGTTGAAGCGTAAAGCCGTTCCACCATAGCAAAGGTCGTCTGAAAACCTGTATCTTGGTTTTCAGACGACCTTTTTGTATCTTGGGCAAGTTCGGAAAGACTTAGTGTTTAAAAACGTACTTTAATTGACTTGTTCTACCAAAAAATCCACAAAAGCCCGGATTTTCGGGCTGACGGCATTGTCGCCGTAATAGACGGCGTAAAACGGTTTGGCTTCGTTCAAGGCGCGGTCGGGCAGGAGTTCGTGCAGGTGTCCCGCCGCAATATCGGCGGCGACGGTGAAATCCGACAGGCAGGCGATGCCGTTGCCTTCCAGGCACAGGCGGCGGATGGTTTCGCCGCTGTTGGCGGACAGTTGTGGCACGGCAGCGTAGGGTGTGTGGCCGGTGTCGGCAAACGGCCAGTTGTTCAGGGTTTTGGGCTCGGAGAAGCCGATGAGGGTGTGCTGCGACAGGTCGGCGACGATTTGGGGCGTGCCGCGGCGGGCGAGATAATCGGGCGCGGCAACGAGTTTCAGACGGCTGTCAAACAGATGGCGGGCGCGCAGGGCGGAGTCGTGCAGGCTGCCTGCGCGGATGGCAATGTCCACGCGCCGCTCGATGAGATCGATGTAGCCTTCGGACGAGGTGAGCAGCAGTGACACCTGCGGGTAGCGTTCGCAGAACGGACGCACCAGCGGAGCGACGAGGTGCAGCAGCGTGGGCGTGGCGGAATCCACCCGAAGCACGCCCTGCGGCGCGCCGCCTGCGGAGAGGATTTCGGCCTCGGCGGCTTCGATGTCGTGCAGTATCTGCCGCGCGCGCTCGAAAAAACGGCAGCCTTCTTCGGTAAGCCGCAGTTGGCGAGTGGTGCGGTTGAGCAGGTTGGCGGAGAGTTTGTCTTCCAGCCGCTTCACGGTACGGCTGACGGCGGAGTTGGCCAGCCCGAGCCGTTCTGCCGCACGGCTGAAACTGCCGCTTTCCACCACCTGCACAAACACAGCCAGTTCGTCCGAATGGGTTTTCATTATTGCGTTTCCTAGAAAAGTGTTTTGCAATTATTGCTGTTTTCATTATAAAGCATCGGGGTACAATAATGCTTTTTCAACGCAAATATTTGAGGGACCAACATGAATATTCTGTTAATTGACGGCGGCCAACATTTCGGCCATTCCGCCGGCCGCCTGAACCACACATTGCACCAAACCGCGCGCGACACGCTGACCGCACTCGGCCATGCGGTGAAGGAAACCGTGATTGAAGCAGGCTACGACAAAGATGCCGAAGTGGAAAAATGGCTGTGGATGGACGCGGTGGTTTGGCAGATGCCCGGCTGGTGGATGGGCGAGCCGTGGACGGTGAAAAAATATATCGATGAAGTGTTTACCGCAGGCGTGGGCGAAAACAAGCTGGTGGCCAACGACGGCCGCCACCGTGTCAACCCGACGGAAGGCTACGGCACGGGCGGCTTGTTGCATGGCAAAAAACACATGATTTCATCCACTTGGAACGCGCCGATTGAGGCGTTTACCCGCGAAGGCGATTTCTTTGAGGGCGCGGGCGTGGACGGCGTGTACCTGCATTTCCACAAGGCCAACGAATTCCTCGGCACCACGCGCCTGCCCTCGTTCATCTGCAACGATGTGATCAAGAATCCGCAGGTGGAGCAGTATTTGGCGGATTATCGGGCGCATTTGGAGAAGGTGTTCGGTAAAGCATAGTTGAGATGGCCGGCCCGACTGGTTGCCGATACGGTATCTGCTATCCGCCGTATCGATGTAAGCAGGCTGGCTATACGCAGAGTATTTGATATTCTTGTACACCAAATAAATCAAAGGTCGTCTGAAAACTGAACTGCACCCCAAAAGTTGGACATCCCCTCCAACTCACAAGGTGCAGTTTTTTTATGAGCAAATATACATTACACTTCAAATACCAAGCCGTACTCCACTACCTGCATATACGCAGCCAACAGCGTACCGCAGAACACTACGGCATTTCCCGAACCCACCTGCGGCGATGGATACGCGCCTATCAAGAAGGCGGTATCGGCGCACTCGAACATCCCCAATCCAAAACCATGCCCCAACACCGCAAAAACCCCTTCATCGCAGATAAACCCGACCAAGAAAAAACACAGGCAGAGCTTATTGAAGAGTTGTGCTATATGCGCGCAGAGGTCGCCTACCTAAAGGAGTTAAAAGCCCTCAGCCAAAAGCGGACCGCAAAGGACAAAGCCAAACCGTCCAAACACTGAGGGCGCAACACCCGCTCAAATA
>ERZ1699260.233-NODE-233-length-23094-cov-4.973484_pt1 | contig 23094 bp, 20 predicted proteins | sample MGYA00581519_ERZ1699260 | MGnify/ENA primary metagenome ERZ1699260 (study PRJEB42319, sample SAMD00040324) | human oral metagenome | material: saliva | host: Homo sapiens | study: EMG produced TPA metagenomics assembly of PRJDB4115 data set (Metgenomic analysis of... | reverse complement strand
GCATGGAGCGCGCCGACTTGCTGCACGCCAATGGCGAAATTTTCAAAGTACAAGGCGCGGCGTTGAACAAAGTTGCTCATCGCAACGTTAAAGTCCTCGTCGTCGGCAATCCGGCCAATACCAACGCCTACATCGCCATGAAATCCGCACCCGACATCCCGCCGGAAAATTTCACCGCCCTGATGCGACTCGACCACCATCGCGCCGTCAGCCAAATTGCCGAAAAAATCAACCGCCCGATTACTTCCATCGAGCAAATGTGTGTTTGGGGCAACCACAGCCCGACCATGTACGCCGACTACCGCTACGCCACCAGCAACGGCGAGTCCGTCCAAGACATGATTACCGAACCCGACTGGAACACCGAAGTCTTCATGCCGAAAATCGCCGGACGCGGTGCCGCCATTATCGCCGCGCGCGGCTCATCATCCGCAGCCTCCGCCGCCAATGCCGCCATCTACCACCTGCGCGACTGGCTACTCGGCAGCAGCGGCAAATGGGTAACAATGGGCGTTCCGTCGGACGGCTCTTACGGCATTCCCGAAGGTTTGGTTTTCGGCTTCCCCGTCATTTGCGACGCAGGCAACTACCGCATCGTCCAAGGCTTAGACTTGTCAGACGAATTCAGCCAAAACCGTATTGCCGCCACGCTGGCCGAATTAGAAGAAGAGCGTTCAGCCATCCAAGATCTACTCTAAAACAAAGGCCGTCTGAAAACCAAATTTCAGACGGCCTAAATAATTAAATGCCCATTCTACAATCATTTTTAAAAGCTAGAATGGAACTCTTTGTCCTTGTTTATCTTTAAGATGCCATTGACCTGCCGGTGTACAACCGCCGCCACTACCGCCGACAGCATAATGATCACAATTCGGATCAAGCCGTTTCCCTTGAGAATATGAGCCATTTGACAAACCGTCCCCATTAAAGGAACTGCATGCGCCGATAAAAGCTACGCAAAACAGGATTAAAAATTTCTTCAACATTCACATCACCTTTTTTATAAAAGTCACACCACAAAATTGCAGCCTAGATAAAGTTCCCACGCTATCGATATGAGCCACACTGTGTGAGCAAAAAAAACAATCCTTCCTTGCTCACGGTTGTATTATCCAAAATTTCCGCTGCCATTACTCAAAAAAACTACAGCTAGAAACTTGAAATACACACCCAACAGGATTAAAAATATCAAAATAGTTATCAAACTAATTTTATAAACATGTGACAAAATTTTTGCAACTTTGTTTCTTATGGTTTTGCTTTTTCATAAAGATCGTTCTCACAATATGAAAATTATCCAATACCTTTTCTGCGTTTAAAAAAGGCCGTCTGAAAACCGAATTTCAGACGGCCTTTACTGTGCAACCTTATTCCGCTACATCAATACATAAATATTTCAATTCCAAATATTCGTCCGCACCGTATTTACTGCCTTCACGTCCCAAACCGCTGCGTTTTACGCCGCCAAACGGTGCCACTTCATTACTGATTAAGCCCGTATTGATGCCGACCATGCCGTATTCCAAGGCTTCGCCGACGCGCCACTGACGGGCGGTGTCGGAGGTAAAAAGGTAAGCTGCCAAACCGTATTTTGTATTGTTAGCGGCCGCGATGACTTCAGCTTCGGTTTCAAATCGGAACACGGGACACAAAGGCCCGAAGGTTTCTTCGCGCGCCACCGCCATTTGCGCCGTTACGCCGCTTAAAACAGTCGGCTCGAAAAACGTTCCGCCCAATGCGCTGCGTTTGCCGCCGGTTAGACAACTTGCGCCTTTAGCAAGCGCGTCGGCGATGTGCTGCTCGACTTTCTCCACCGCTTTTTCCTCAATCAGCGGCCCTTGGTTTACGCCATCCTCCAAGCCGTTGCCCAATTTAAGCGCCGCCACTTTTTCACTTAATTTGCGGCAAAATGCGTCGTAAATGCCGGATTGAGCATAAACGCGGTTGGTGCAGACGCAGGTCTGGCCGCTGTTGCGGAACTTGCTGGTGAGCGCGCCTTCGACGGCTTTGTCCAAATCGGCATCGTCAAATACGATAAACGGCGCATTGCCACCCAGTTCCAAGCTGAGTTTTTTAATGTCTGCCGCGCTGTCTGCAAAAATTTTCGCACCGACTTCGGTTGAGCCGGTGAAGCTGATTTTGCGCACGGTCGGGTTCGTGGCAAATTCATGGCTGATTTCCGAAGCGCGACCGCTGACGACAGGAAGCAAATCCTGCGGCACACCCGCTTCGTAGGCCAGTACAGCCAACGCATACGCACTCAAAGGCGTGAGCGATGCAGGTTTGACGATCATCGCGCAGCCCACCGCCAAAGCAGGTGCAGCCTTACGCGCAATCATTGCGGACGGGAAATTCCACGGCGTAATCGCAGCGGTAACGCCGACAGGCTGTTTCAATACAACCAGTTTTTGCGACGCCTTCACGCTTGTCAGCACATCGCCGTCAATCCGCCGCGCCTCTTCGGCAAACCAGCGCACAAACGAAGCCGCATAATCAATTTCACCACGCGCCTCAGTCAGACTTTTACCCTGCTCCATCGTCATGATGCGCGCCAGTTCTTCTTTGTTTTCTTTAATTAAAAAATACCAACGCCACAACACATCAGCGCGTTCCAACGCGGTTTTTTCCGCCCATAATTTTTGTGCCGTCTCTGCCTTTTGAATCAAAAGCTTCAGGCCGTCTGAATCAGTCTTACGGACAAACGCCAAAGCCTCACCTGTTGCAGGGTTATCAACTCTAATGGCATCTGGAATCGAAACAAAGGAAATATCGGGATGATTGAGCAAACGGGCAAAATCTTTCATGAGAAACGACCTTTCTAAAACCGAGGATATACGTTCATTATCATATTCATACCATGAAAGCGCAACTGAATCGCAAAACAAGACAACAGCAAAGGCCGTCTGAATATCTTACAGACGGCCTTTACTTTAGCAACATCATATCCATCTTAATAACGAATGAAATACGATTATTAATACTCTACCTCAAAAGGATAAGACACATGTATTACAACTATTTGCTATAATACAAAACTCATCTCAACCCTCATCTAAAATTCCATTTTCAGACGGCCTTTGTCTGTTTATAAGGCCGTCTGAAATGTTTTCCGTCCATCCTCTTCTGCCGAACCATGATTCCATCTGATTTCATTGACGAGCTTTTGTCCAAAGTCGATATTGTCGATATTATCGACGAGCAGGTTCCGCTGAAGAAAGGCGGGGCGAACTATATGGCTTGTTGTCCATTCCACAAGGAAAAGACGCCGTCGTTTTCGGTCAGCCCGACCAAGCAGTTTTACCATTGTTTCAGTTGCGGGGCGCATGGTTCGGCGATTGGTTTTGTGATGGAACATCAGGGGCTGTCGTTTCCGGAGGCGGTGCAGTTTCTCGCCGACCGTGTGGGCATGACGGTGCCTAAAGTGCGCGGGCAGGAAGACAATCCCGAAATCCGTGCCGAACGTAAGAAAAAACAGCAGACTTTGGAAGAAACGACGGCGGCGGCAGCGGATTTTTACGCGCAACAGTTGAAATTCAATCCGGCGGCGAGGGCTTATTTGGACAAACGCGGCTTGAGTGCGGAAGTCATCGCGCATTACGGTTTGGGCTATGCGCCCGACGGTTGGCAACCTTTGGCACAAGTGTTCCAACCCTATCCGAATACTGCGTTGGTGGATACGGGCATGGTCATTGATAATGAAGGCAAACATTACGACCGCTTTCGCCATCGGGTTATGTTCCCTATCCGCAATCCTCGCGGACAGGTCATCGGCTTTGGCGGTCGCGTATTGGACGACTCAAAACCCAAATACCTCAACTCGCCCGACACTCCTTTGTTCGACAAAGGAAAAAACCTTTACGGGCTATATGAAGGGCGTGCTGCCGTAAAAGAGGCAGGACGGATTTTGGTGGTCGAAGGCTACATGGACGTCATCGCTTTGGCGCAGTTCGGCATCGGCTACGGCGTGGCGGCTCTAGGTACGGCAACCACGGCGGAACATGTCAAAATCCTGATGCGTCAGGCCGACAGTATTTATTTTTGTTTTGACGGCGACAGTGCAGGACGTAAAGCGGCTTGGCGTGCGCTGGAAAATGCGTTGCCGCAATTAAAAGACGATAAATCGCTGCATTTTCTCTTCCTACCCGAAGAACACGACCCAGACAGCTACATCCGCGCCTACGGCAAGACGCAATTTGAAGATGCCTTGTTAAACCAAAGCAAGCCCCTATCCGAATATTTTTGGGAACATCTTTCAGACGGCCTCAACCTCAATACGCAAGAAGGCAAAGCAGAATTGGTCAAAACCAGTTCTCCGCTTTTAGCGCAAATTACCGCGCCGGCATTGGGCTATCTCCTGAAACAAAAACTCAGCGAGTTGGTGGGCATTGATCCTGACAACCTCGCCCAGTTACTCGGACAAGAAGCGCCCAAGCGGCACGTCAAACAAAAAAGTTACAAACTGCCGCCCATTTCTGTCAAACAGCCAACCATGCTGACACTGGTGCAAAGGCAAATACGCAGCCTCTTGATAAATCCGGCTTGGGCTTCATATATAGACCTGCCCGATTATCTGGCTTTAAGTGGCGACTTCGCCTGCCTTGCCAATTTGGCCGAAACCATCAAGCATCACGATACGACTCCTGCAACTGCACAAGTGCTTGAATATATGCGCGGTTCACCCTATGAGGAAACCGTTAATCAAATCTTTTTATCGACCCTTCATTCTGAAGAAATGGAAGGGGATAACGAAGAAGATTGCGAAAGTTTCCAAATCGGCATGAAAAAGTTGTTAAATGAATTAAAATACAGTCAAATCGAAACTTTAAAGCAAAAAAGTATTCAAACTGGTTTGACCGAAAATGAAAAAAGACTATTGCTGTCGCTTTTGACGGCAAAGCAAAACTAACCCCTCAGGCCGTCTGAACAATCTAAACACACGCTGCGAAGCATGACACGCAGAACACTCCATCCGTAATATTTTCAGACGGCCTCAGAGTATTAAAGTGAAATCTGATTTCACAACAAAAAGCTCTGCTCCGCCTTCAGGTACGGCCACATCACCGTAAACCGTCGGCATCCTATCAACCTAGAGAGCAATCCATGTCTAAAAACCAAAACTACGAAGAATACCAAGACCAAGATGACAACCGTCCCTTGAGTATCGAAGAGCAGCGCGCCCGTCTGCGTCAACTCATTATTATGGGTAAAGAACGCGGCTACATCACTTATTCCGAAATTAATGACGCGCTGCCCGACGATATGTCCGACGCCGAGCAAATCGACAACATCGTCAGCATGATTTCCGGCCTGGGTATCCAAGTAACCGAGCAAGCCCCCGATGCTGAAGACATCCTCTTGAGCGACAATGCCGCCGCCCTGACCGACGACGATGCCGTTGAAGAAGCCGAAGCAGCACTCTCCAGCGCAGATTCAGAATTCGGCCGCACAACCGACCCTGTGCGTATGTATATGCGTGAAATGGGTCAAGTCGATCTGTTGACGCGCGAAGACGAAATCATCATCGCCAAAAAAATCGAAAATGCACTGAAAAACATGGTGCAGGCAATCTCAGCCTGCCCAGGTTCGATTGCCGAAATTTTGGCGTTGATCGAGCAAGTCCGCAACGACGAGATCCGTGTGGATGAAGTCGTTGAAGCCATCATCGACCCTAATGAAGTCTTGTTGAACGAATTGGGCTTGGGCCATTTGGAAAATGCAAAACCTGATGACGAAGACGGCGAAACCGTTAGTGATGATGAGGATGGCGACGAGGAAGATGAAGACGACTCCGGCGGCGACTCTGAAGCCATATCCGCCGCCCATTTGGCCGAACTGAAACAAAAAGTTTTGGAACACTTCGCCTTTATCGAGAGTGAATACGGCAAAATGATCAAGCAGTTGGAAAAACACGGCAGTCAGCATGCCAACTACCTAAAACACCGCGATGCCATTGCCAACAAACTGTTAGAAGTCCGTTTTGCCACACGTCAAATCGAAAACCTGAGCAGCAACCTGCGCAGCCGCGTTGAAAACATCCGCAAACTTGAGCGTGAAATCCGCGATATCTGTATCGACCGCGTCCGCATGGATCGCGACTACTTCATCGAAAACTTCCTGCCTGCCATTACCGATTTGGAATGGGTTGAAAAAGAAGTAGCCAAAGGCCGAGTATGGGCCAATGCTTTAGATCGTTTCCGCCACGCCATCCTCGAAAAACAAGCCGAGCTGGCCAATATGGAAAGCGAAACCCGCATTTCCATTGAAGAGTTGAAAGAAATCAACAAAAACATGGTGTTGAGCGAAAAAGAAACCTCAGCCGCCAAACAGGAAATGATTCAGGCCAACTTGCGTTTGGTTATTTCCATTGCCAAAAAATACACCAACCGCGGCTTGCAGTTCCTTGATTTGATTCAAGAAGGCAATATCGGTCTGATGAAGGCGGTAGACAAATTCGAATACCGCCGCGGCTACAAGTTCTCGACTTACGCCACATGGTGGATCCGTCAAGCGATTACCCGTTCCATCGCCGACCAAGCACGTACCATCCGCATTCCGGTTCACATGATTGAAACCATCAACAAAATGAACCGTATCTCGCGCCAATACCTGCAAGAAACCGGTGAAGAGCCTGATTCCGCCAAACTGGCCGAGCTGATGGAAATGCCGGAGGATAAAATCCGCAAAATCATGAAAATCGCCAAAGAGCCGATTTCCATGGAAACACCGATTGGCGACGACGACGATTCGCACTTGGGCGACTTCATCGAGGATGCCAACAACGTTGCGCCGGCAGAAGCTGCGATGTACACCAGCCTGCACGAAGTAACCAAAGAAATCCTCGAAAGCCTGACACCGCGCGAAGCCAAAGTGTTGCGTATGCGTTTCGGTATCGATATGAATACCGACCACACGCTCGAAGAAGTCGGCAAACAATTTGACGTAACCCGCGAACGTATCCGTCAAATCGAAGCCAAAGCCCTGCGTAAGCTGCGCCATCCTACCCGCAGCGACCGCCTCCGCAGCTTCCTCGACAGCGAAGAAAACAAATCATAAAAGCAAGCCGCAGGTTGAAAGACCTGCGGTTTTTATTGGAATGTAAAAAGGCCGTCTGAAAACCAAATCTCAAAAGATTTAATCGTTTCAGACGGCCTTAAATTTTATTCGGCCTCAGTAGTTTTCTTTTTCGGACGGCGGCGGCGACGTTTGGGCTTGCCATCAGTTGATCCACTTTGTTTCTGACGCTTGTGATCATTGGCCGCAGTCATTTGCTGACGAGTTTCTTCATCGGCATGTTGGAAAGTCGTCCACCAAGAAGCCATCTCTTTATCAACCTCGCCAACCTCGCTACGCAAAATCAGAAAATCATAAGCGGCTCGGAAACGGGCTTGTGCTAACAGACGATACGGGCGCGCGCCGCGCATATTGTCGAATTGCGGCTGAAATTGCCAGATTTCACGCATGGTTGCAGAGAATCTTTGCGGTACGCCCCAACCTTTCTCCACCGTATCGCGCATGGTGTTCATCGCATCCATCAGCGCAGGGACAGATTTTTGACCATGGCTTTGATTGCGTTGCCAAATGGCGTTTAGTGTCGGCCATAATACCGCCGCCAATACAAAACCGACGGAAACGGACTTATCCGCACGAAGACGCTCATCGGTATTTTTCAAGGCCAACATAATCATACGTTTGTCGGCTGCTTCGGCAGTTTTCAAGGCATCTAAAAGCGGATGGATGCCTTCGGGAATACCCAACTCGTTCAACCGTTTCAAACAGGCACGGGAATGGCCGGAAAACAGGATTTTCATGATTTCGTCAAAAAGACGGGCCACCGGCTCATTTTTCAGACGGCCTGCGTATTCGGCAATCGGCAAAGCCGTTTGCTCTTCCACTTCAAAGCCCAACTTGCCCGACAAACGGACGGCGCGAAGAATACGGACGGGATCTTCCTGATAGCGTTCGGCAGGATTACCTATCATCACCAATTTCTTATCGGCAACATCAGCCACGCCTTGATGGAAATCCCAAATTTCCTCTTTAATCGGGTCGTAATACAGCGCGTTGCACGTAAAGTCGCGGCGCATGGCATCTTCTTCAATGCTGCCGTAAGTATTGTCCTTCATAATGCGGCCTTGCGCATTCTGCTGAACCTTATCGCCACCGCGAAACGTCGTCACTTCGATAGTTTCGGGGCCAATCATCACATGAACGATTTGAAAGCGGCGGCCGATAATGCGGCTGCGGCGGAATATTTTACGGATTTGCTCCGGTGTGGCATCGGTTGCAATATCAAAATCTTTGGGTTCAACCCCGAGCAACAAATCCCGAACGGCTCCCCCTACAACATAAGCCTGAAAACCGGCTTCATGCAGGCGTTTGGCAATTTTCTCAGCGGCAAAGCTCAACATATCCGCATGGATACCGTGTTGCTCAAGCGGAATAATCTCCTTTTCGGGCAACGACTTGACGTGTTTTTTAGGCAACACTTTATGCAGCCATTTTTTTAACATAAGCAGCTCTTTTCACAATAAAAAAGGCCGTCTGAAACTTGTCCGGCTTAAGCCTTTGCACAATATCCTGCCGTAGAAAGAACAAAACATTGAGCAAAGGCTTCAGACGGCCTAAAAAAGACGTGCCATTATACCTTATGGAAGTTCGATTAATTAGCGTATTGACAAAAAATATCGGCTATAATGACGGTCTGACAACGATTCAGGCAAAACATCATGTACCACTACAAATCCGAAGCTACCCAATTCCTCGACAAACTCATGACCGACCATCCCGAATTAGAAGCGCAACGCCTCGAAAACCGCCATTTACTGTGGGATGTAACCCTTAATCCGGCCGAACAAGCTGAATTTGAAGCGGCCAAAGTCAACAAAAAACCTTACACCTACTATCAAGACTAACCCGCATCGGCATGACGACCAACACCCACAATACCGATCCGGTGTTACAGCAATACCTCAACAGCATCGGTCAGCACAAACATCCCGTTTTGACCGCATTGCGTGAGCGCACCCAATCACATCGTCTGGGAAAGATGGCCATCGCCCAAGAGCAGGCAGCCATGTTGGTGTGGTTGGCCAAATTATTGAATGCCAAAAAATATTTGGAAGTTGGCGTCTTTACCGGTTACAGCAGCACCGCCATAGCGCTCGCCCTCCCCGAAGACGGCAAAATCACGGCTTGCGACATCAATGTAACCTTTACCGATATTGCCCGTGAAACATGGCAGGCAGCAGGCGTAGCGCATAAAATCTCGCTTCATCTGCAGCCGGCTTTGCTGACTTTGGACGATTTGATAACGCAAGGCGAATCGGAAAGCTACGACTTGGCGCTTATCGATGCCGACAAACCGCCTACGCCGAAATATTTTGAACGCTGTTTGCAACTGGTACGGAGTGGCGGCGTGATTGCCATCGACAATATCTTATTGGGCGGGCGCGTCATGAATGAAGCTGCCGAAAACGATCCGCCCAGCTTGGATATCCTGCGCCATTTCAACCAAAACCTGCCGCACGATACACGCATTATTCCCATTACCCTGCCTATCGGCGACGGTTTGACACTGCTGCTAAAAAAATAAAACGACACAATCTGATGAAAACATTATCACGTTCCCTGTTTCTTTTACCGCTTACTCTATTGGCCGCATCATGCGCCGTTTCCCATCCCCATCAACCTGCCGACAATGCCAACTTTGTCCTGCCGGATATTCCGCGCGAGCCTTTGCCTGAAAAAAATATTCCCTATCCGCGCTTGGACGTACAAACCCAGATTGACCACTTGGGCATACAAATCGCCCGACTGGAACGCACCGTTGAAGAATTAAACCAACGCCTGCACACATTGGAACAACAGCGAACCATCAAACGTCCAACTCCTTTAGCTCCCAAACCCAAAGCCCAGCGTTTGGACGACCGCAAGCTGAAAATGAACTATTTGGCCAATGGCGGCGGCGTGCCGTCTGAAACAGACTCAGCCGCACAAAACGAGCTGCGCCTTTATAACCAGGCACAAAAATACTATCAGCGGAATAATTTCTCCGCCGCAGTAGCCATTTTGAAAGAAGCCGACGGCGGCAACGGCAGCGAAATTGCCCGCCGCAATATGTATCTACTTCTGCAAAGCCAACAGCGTCTGGGCAACTGCGAATCCGTTATCGAAATCGGCAACCGCTATGCGAATCGATTCCGCAACAGCCCGCAAGCTCCCGACGCCATGTATAGCATCGGCCAGTGCCAATACAAACTGCAACAAAAAGACATTGCTCGCAGCACATGGCGCAAACTGATGCAAAGCTTCCCCAACAGCGAAGCGGCAAAACGCGCTGCAATCAGCCTGAAACAAAGATAAACGTTCAGACGGCCTTGTCATCCCCAAGGCCGTCTGAATATTTTTTACCCTTAATCCATTCAAGCAAAAGGAACTCCTCATGATCCAAGTCGGCATTATTATGGGCAGCAACAGCGATTGGCCGGTGATGCAGCAGGCAGCACAATTTCTCAAAGAATTCGGCGTTGAATACGAAGCGCGTGTCGTCTCTGCACACCGTACGCCTGATTTGATGTTTGAATACGCCGAAACCGCACGCGAACGCGGCATCAAAGCCATCATTGCCGGCGCAGGCGGCGCAGCGCATTTGCCGGGCATGGTCGCTGCCAAAACCACGGTTCCCGTCTTGGGCGTACCCGTTCCCAGCAAATACCTACGCGGCGAAGACTCCCTGCTTTCGATTGTACAAATGCCTAAAGGCGTTCCAGTTGCCACATTTGCCATTGGCGAAGCAGGCGCGGCCAATGCAGCGCTGTTTGCCATTTCACTTTTAGCCAACGAAAATCCTGAATTGGCTGAAAAATTGGCAGCTTTCCGTGCCAAACAAGAACAAACCGTTCTAGCCATGGAATTGCCCGAAGCATAACGGACTAAGGCCGTCTGAAAGTTGTAAAAGGAAACTTAGATTTCGTTTGACACTTTTCAGACGGCCTGGTTTATTGATCAAATTAAATCAACATCATGAAACCCCTGGCATTCATCCTACTCTCCACCCTACTTTGTGCCTGCCAAAGCCCAAGTATTCCTGCTCAATCAACCGCCATTCCATCTCAGCAACAAGTCCAAGATACTACCGGCAACCTGATTATCTTCTATGATGCACAAACCGGTTCTGCGCCATTGCTAAAAGCAGTCAAAGCCTCCGGTGCAAGTTTGATTTATGAATACAAAAACCTGAACGGTATTGCTATTCGTCCGTCTTCCAAGACCAAGATTGAAGATGCCATTACCTATTTCAAAAAGGTAAACGGCGTATTGTCCGTCGAACAAGATAGGCTGCTGAAACTTCAATAATCGAGCTGGTTCTTCGGTCTAATAAAAAAGCCGTCTGAAACGTATTACAACGTTTTCAGACGGCCTTTTACTTGTTCAAAGCATTAAATCATGCCTCTGCCTTGCGCTTTTGGCTTGGCTTGGCCGAATTCCAATTTACTCAGCGCAGACAAATAGGCTTTGGCAGTTGCCACCAACACGTCGGTATCTGCACCTTGGCCGTTGACCACACGGTCGCCGCGTTGCAGGCGGACGGAAGTTTCGCCTTGGCTTTCCGTGCCTTGAGTTACCGCATTGACAGAGTAAATCTGCAAGGTTGCGCCACTTTGCGCCACGCTTTCAATGGCTTTGAAGATGGCATCAACAGGGCCTGAGCCGCTAGCGGAAGCGTGTTTTTCTTCGCCGCGAATACTGAACACAATATCGGCGCGCGGCTCTTCGCCGGTTTCAGTGCTGATTTTTTGGGAAATGAATTTGTAGCTTTCGGTATTCATATTGCCCATTTCGTCAGACACCAAAGCGTGCAGGTCTTCATCAAAGATTTCGCGTTTCTTATCCGCCAGCTCTTTGAAGCGTGCAAATGCCGCGTTCAACGCCTCTTCGCTTTCCAACTCGATGCCCAAATCTGCCAGCTTGCTGCGGAATGCGCTGCGACCGGAGAGTTTGCCCAAAGTCAAGCGATTGGTTGACCAGCCGACTGATTCGGCCGTCATGATTTCATAGGTTTCAGGGTGTTTCAATACGCCGTCCTGATGGATGCCTGATTCGTGTGCAAAGGCATTTGCACCGACTACCGCTTTATTTGGCTGAATCGGATAACCGGTAATAGTGGACACTAGTTTGGATACCGGCACGATTTGCGTGGTATCGATGCCGGTTTCCAAGCCGAACAAATCATGGCGCACTTTCAACGCCATCACGATTTCTTCAAGGCTGGCATTGCCCGCGCGTTCGCCCAAACCGTTGATAGTACATTCCACCTGGCGCACGCCTGCCTGAACAGCGGCCAGCGAGTTGGCAACCGCCATACCCAAGTCGTTGTGGCAGTGGGTCGACCAGACTACTTTGTCGCCGTTGGGCACGCTTTTGATGATGTTGCTGATACGCTCGTACCATACGGAAGGGATGGAGTAGCCGACGGTATCGGGAATATTGATGGTGGTTGCGCCCGCTTCGATAACCGCCGTAAAGATTTTGGCAAGGAAGTCCAAATCCGAACGCACGGCATCTTCGGCGGAAAATTCCACATCGTCAGTGTATTCTTTGGCGATTTTCACCGCTTTGACCGCCGCATCGATGACCTGCTGCGGCTTCATTTTCAGTTTGTGCTCCATGTGGATGGGGCTGGTGGCGATAAAAGTGTGAATACGTTTTTTCGGTGCGGGGGAAACGGCTTCGCCCGCTTTGCGCACATCGTTTTCAACGGCGCGCGCCAACGAGCAGACTGTGGATTTGGTGATGATTTTGGCAATCGCATTAACCGACTCGAAATCGCCCGGGCTGGCGGCAGCAAAACCTGCTTCAATCACATCGACACCCATCTTTTCCAACTGGCGGGCAATACGGATTTTCTCCTCTTTGGTCATGGATGCACCGGGCGACTGCTCGCCGTCGCGCATGGTGGTATCGAAAATGATAACGCGGTTGGTTTGTGTCATTTCTGTTCTCTCCAGAGATTCGTTTTTTTGTAAAAAAGCATTCAAATCAAGCGGTCTGCCTTGCGCTTCCGCCAAAGCGGTCAGTTTTTGCAACTGAGCCAAAGGCAGAGAACCGCGTGTACGCCATTTATAGATAGCCGCCGTCGTTGCAGCATTTTCCGGGTCATGCTGTTTCAGGGCTTCGGCCAGCGCGTTTACGCCGCCAAAATAGGCAACCAAACGGTCAATGTCTAATTGCATGATGTTCCTTGTCCAAATCTGATTAAGATTATTGTGTTCTGGTTTTGCATTATACTCATTTTAGACAAAACGACAATCTATTTTTATCAAAATATTAGTGTAAATTTTAAAAATTGAGAAATTTTTATACATTTTGTCTAATTTGAACTATTAAAAGCCCCTCTCAAACCGAACACATCCTAAATATAGTAAACTAATCCCCTATTTCCCCGATTTAAAACACACTATGCCCCACACTATCCCTACCGACCGTTCCGACATCGAATGGCGCAACGAAAGCACACAAAAGCCGCCCAAGCAGGCGGTTTACATACAAGAAGCAGGCGCAGCAGAAATCTTAAAAAATGCCCACGCACAAACTGCAACCGTTTGGACTGGCGATTTTCACAATGCCAAGCAAGTCTTATCCGCAATGAAAAAACGTATCCGCAGGCCGTCTGAAAAAAAGAAAGACGTACCTGCCGATATTCAGACGGCCTTTCATGCCCACCGTATGAAACAGGCGCAACAAAGCCGTTTGCTCAATATGCTTGCCGTTGAAATCCAACCTAATTTTCAACTGGATAATGCACGCGCACCCGACATCTACGCCGCTCTGGGCGATGTTTACGATACCCCAAACGACAAACCATTTCTCTTGCCGCTGAATCAATTACTGGGCTTTATCGGTGCGCACGAGTGGCACAAAAAAGGCATAGACATTCCTCAACTAGACGGAAAAATCCATGTTCCTTTCGGCGTTTTCTCTCCACTTCGTGGCGAATATTTGGATTTAATCGCCCAAGCACCACTCGCTCCCCATATTCAGACGGCCTTTGACATCGGCACTGGCTCAGGCGTTATTGCCGCAATTTTGGCCAAACGAGGCATACCCGACATCATCGCCACAGACACCAACCCCAAAGCAATTGCCTGCGCCACAGCAAACCTTGAGCGTCTAAGCCTGGATAAAGCTGTCAGCATCCAATCGATTGATTTATTTCCCGAAACTTGTGCCGACCTTATCGTCTGCAATCCGCCTTGGCTGCCGGCAAAACCGACCTCCGCCATCGAAACTGCACTTTACGACCCAAACAATGCCATGTTGACAGCCTTCCTCAACGGTGTACGTCATTACTTAAATCCAAACGGCGAAGCCTGGCTGATTATTTCCGATTTGGCAGAACACTTGCATTTACGCGATAAAGACTTCCTAAACCAATGCTTTCAGACGGCCTCACTCGATGTCGTCGATATTCTGAAAACCAAGCCGCAGCATAAAAAAGCAATAGATGAATCCGATCCTTTGGCGTTTGCCAGAAACAAGGAAACTACTTATCTATACCGTTTGAAAGCGATATAAAATCAAGGCCGTCTGAACATTCAGACGGCCTTTAAGCATTTCCATAAAAGAAAACGGCATATCCGTAAAGATATGCCGTCGATGGGAGCAGGGACTGCTATATTTGGCAGTGGTTTGTGTTTTAGTCCTCTTGCGCCGCTGTTTGCAGGTAGTTTGGCAAACCAACTTTGCCAATCAATTCCTGCTGAGTTTCAAGCCAGTCGATGTGTTCTTCGTTGATGTCTTTTTGTTTTTCCAACAAATCACGGCTGACGTAGTCTTGTTGCTCTTCTGCAAGGGCAATGGCTGCAACCAGAGCATCATGTTTTTCATACTCTTTTTTCAGATCGCAGGCAATGATTTCTTCGGTAGATTCACCGATCAACAGTTTACCCAGTTCTTGCAGATTAGGCAGGCCTTCCAAGAACAAAATACGCTCGATCAAATCGTCTGCGGATTTCATTTCGCGGATGGACTGTTTGAAGAAATGTTCGCCCAATTCTTCAAAGCCCCAGTTTTTCAAAATGCGGGCATGCAGGAAGTATTGGTTAATGGTAATCAGCAACAAACCTAAGTTTTTGTTCAGCTCGCGAATAACTGAGATATTACCTTTCATATTCAGCTCCTTAATATGTTATACGCTAGATTACAGTTGGCTTTGGTAGTAGTTGCCTTCGCCGACCAATTCGATCAGACGCAGTTGTTGTTCCAACCAGTGAGCGTGATCTTCTTCAGTGTCTTTCAGTTGGGCAATCATCAAATCGCGGGTAACGTAGTCTTGAGCTTCTTCGCACAATTTGATGCCTTTTTTCAGCGCATCGCGTACTTCGTATTCAGTGTTCAAGTCTGCTTTCAGGCAAGAGATTACGTCAGTACCGATGTTCAGTTCGGCACGGGTCATTTTAGGCGTACCACCCAACATCAGGATACGACGGATGAAGTCTTCGGCGTGAGTGGTTTCTTCTTCCATCTCGTGGTTCAAACGTTCGAACAGTTTGGTGTAACCCCATTCAGAGTACAGGCGAGAGTGGATAAAATATTGGTCGCGAGCAGCCAACTCACCAGACAATAATTCGTTCATGTAATCAATAACTGCTTGGTTGCCTTGCATAATTCTTTCTCTTTCTTTAATAAAAGTTGACGATCACGAAATGAAGATTCGTGTGTTGTTATGGAATGAGGTAATTGTATGCACAAGTAGCGCTTTTGACAAATTTTCTATTTAAAATACAAACAATTATCAAAAAATTTAACCCACCTAAAAGGCCGTCTGAAAAATTAATCCCCTGTTTTTAATAACAATTTTTTGACATTGGTATTAAGAATCCATTGCATCATTCAAAAAAATTTACATTCGTTAACCATAGATAAAAGCAAATAATCCAACAAAATTAATCAAATTTAATTATGAATTATTCTCAACTGCTTTTATCTCATTTTTTTAAATCTTCTACTCCGTCAATACTTAGGAATCATGCTATAATTGTCAGTTATCTTTTTTTTAAGCACCTAGCTGAAACACATAAATCATCATGAAACAAATCCGCAATATTGCCATCATCGCCCACGTCGACCATGGCAAAACCACATTAGTTGACCAATTGTTGCGTCAGTCCGGTACATTCCGTTCCAACCAGCAAGTAGAAGAACGCGTAATGGACAGCAACGATCTTGAAAAAGAGCGCGGCATTACCATTCTCGCTAAAAATACCGCCATCGAATACGAAGGCTACCACATCAACATCGTAGATACCCCGGGACACGCCGATTTTGGTGGCGAAGTGGAACGTGTATTGGGCATGGTTGACTGCGTCGTACTGTTGGTTGACGCACAAGAAGGCCCTATGCCGCAAACCCGTTTCGTTACCAAAAAAGCCTTGGCTTTGGGTCTGAAACCTATCGTTGTTATCAATAAAATCGACAAACCGTCTGCCCGTCCAAGCTGGGTTATCGACCAAACATTCGAATTGTTCGACAACTTGGGCGCAACCGACGAGCAGTTGGACTTCCCTATCGTCTATGCTTCCGGCCTGTCCGGCTTTGCCAAATTGGAAGAAACCGACGAGAGCAGCGACATGCGCCCTCTGTTCGAGACTATTTTGAAACACACGCCCCCTCCAAGCGGCAGCGCAGACGAAACGCTACAACTGCAAATTTCCCAACTGGACTACGACAACTACACCGGCCGCCTCGGTATCGGCCGCATCCTGAACGGCCGCATCAAACCCGGCCAAGTCGTTGCCGTTATGAATCATGAAGAACAAGTTGCCCAGGGCCGTATCAACCAGCTTTTGGGTTTCCAAGGCTTGGAACGCGTACCTTTGGAAGAAGCCGAAGCCGGCGACATCGTGATTATTTCCGGTATCGAAGACATCGGTATCGGCGTAACCATTACCGACAAAGACAATCCTAAAGGCTTGCCTATGTTGAGCGTGGACGAGCCGACCCTGACCATGGACTTTATGGTCAACACTTCTCCTTTGGCCGGTACTGAAGGCAAATTCGTGACTTCCCGCCAAATCCGCGACCGCCTGCAAAAAGAATTGCTGACCAACGTTGCCCTGCGTGTTGAAGATACTGCCGACGCTGATGTATTCCGCGTTTCCGGCCGTGGCGAATTGCACCTGACCATTTTGTTGGAAAACATGCGCCGCGAAGGCTTTGAATTGGCAGTCGGCAAACCGCGCGTGGTATTCCGTGAAATCAATGGCCAAAAATGCGAGCCTTACGAAAACCTGACCGTGGACGTACCTGATGACAACCAAGGTGCCGTTATGGAAGAGCTTGGCCGTCGCCGTGGCGAATTGACCAATATGGAAAGCGACGGCAATGGCCGTACCCGTCTGGAGTACCACATTCCTGCCCGCGGCCTGATCGGTTTCCAAGGCGAGTTCCTGACCTTGACCCGCGGTACCGGCTTGATGAGCCACGTTTTTGACGACTACGCACCGGTTAAACCTGATATGCCCGGTCGTCACAACGGCGTACTGGTTTCTCAAGAGCAAGGTGAAGCTATTGCTTACGCCCTGTGGAACTTGGAAGACCGCGGCCGTATGTTCGTTTCTCCAAACGACAAGGTCTACGAAGGTATGATTATCGGTATTCACAGCCGCGACAACGACTTGGTGGTAAACCCTCTGAAAGGTAAAAAACTGACCAACGTCCGTGCCAGCGGTACAGATGAAGCCGTGCGCCTGACTACGCCTATCAAATTGACTTTGGAAGGTGCAGTTGAGTTCATCGACGATGACGAACTGGTTGAAATTACACCACAATCCATCCGCCTGCGTAAACGCTACCTGAGCGAATTGGAACGTCGCCGTCATTTCAAAAAACTGGACTAATCCCGTCTGATTGACGCATTTTAAAATTAAGGCCGTCTGAAAAGTGTTTTAGAAATCCTAGATTTCATTTTTACACTTTCAGACGGCCTTTTATCATCTGTTCAAATAAAGTAAATCGGCATTTCTTCCGCTTGTACTGCCGCTTCATCAGTACGATCATTCTTACGATATTGCCCCGGCGATATCCCATATTGCTTTTTAAATGCCTTGCCAAAATGCGTTTCCGATTGAAAACCGACCGAAAGCGCAACCGATAAAACCGAATCCGCCGTCTGTTTCAACAATAATGCCCCCTGTTGCAAGCGAATACTGTTTACAAAGGCGTGCGGGCTTGTTCCCGTCTGCTGCTTAAATACCCGCATTAACTGGGCGCGAGATAAGTTGGCAATCGCGGTCATTTTCTCGATATTCCATTCCTCTTCCGGCTTATCTACTACTGCCTGAAGCAAATTCCGCAGGCGTTTGTCCTGCCACCCATTCAGCAAACCACTTAATTTTAATTGCGCTTCCCCATTTTTCTCCAGGCTGGCTCGAAGTAGAAATACCAGTAACACCGAAGCCAATGCGTTCACAACCGCTACCGAGCCGGACAAAGCCTGACCACTCTCATACTGCAATAACGCCACCAAATACTGCAAAGAAGGATGGTTGATATTCAGCAAAACCGTGTCAGGCAGCCCCGCCATAATATCCGCCTGAGCTTCATATTCAAACCGTGCGCAGAAAAGATGCAAAGCCGCATCGCCTCCTGCATGACTCTGCTTGACTTTAAATGCGCCTCTTTCACTCGTCAGCACGCTGACACCGAGATTTTCACAACTGCTATCACTGCTCAAAGTGTGCCCTACGCTGCGCGGGAAAAAAATGATATCCCCCGCACTCAGCAGCCTTGCCTCTTGCTCTCCATCAATTCGGATATAACCCGAACCGGCAGTTACGATATGCACCAAACCATGCGCACGCTTTGGTTCATGCCGCACATACCACTCCCCCTGAAACAGACATTGAACATCCACGCTGCCTTTTACCTGCGCCAATTCGACCAGCCTATTCAAAATATCCATAGTATTTTTTACCAATAAATGAGATGTTTTGACAATTAAAATCTTCCAATTATTGCAATAATACACACACTAAACACAAACGGATAGGATTTTTTATCTTATCCACTCACATTAAGAAAGGACATATCATGTTTAAAGACTGGCCTGAACATACCGCCTTGGTAAAAAAATCATTCGGTGAACTGGGTAAAAACCATCCTAAAATGCTGCAAGCCTACGGCGCACTGGATCAAGCAGCCGCTGCCGAAGCACTGGATGCCAAAACACGCGAACTGATCGCCATTGCCGTTGCCATTACCACACGTTGCGAAAGCTGCATCAGTGTACATGCCGCCGCCGCAGCCAAAGCAGGTGCAACCGAAAGCGAAATCGCCGGCGCATTGGCCACCGCTATTGCACTGAATGCTGGTGCCGCTTATACCTACGCTTTGCGCGCTTTGGAAGCAGTAGAAACCCAACGCTAATCGGTTTGTAAAATCAGGCCGTCTGAAAGCCGACTCCCCTTTCAGACGGCCTGATGAAATGCTAAACTGATAAAGTTATCATATTGTTTTCTGTCTAAATAGGAGATTGAACCATGAAGAAACTGCTGACCGCCGTACTTTTTGCCGCCGCTGTTGCCACTCCATTGGCCGCTTCCGCAGCCTCTATGCCTAAGGTTGAAAAAAGCGCGGCACAACCTGCAAAAGCAAAAGGCGTTTGGATTGATGTCCGCTCTGCCGAAGAATTTAAAGAAGGCCATTTGCAAGGTGCACTCAATATTCCGCATGACCAAATCGTTGACCGCATCAAATCCGTCAGCCCGGATAAAAACGCACCGGTAAACCTCTACTGCCGCAGCGGCCGCCGTGCAGAAGCCGCGCTGACTGAGCTGAAAAAAGCCGGCTACACCAACGTAACCAACCATGGCGGTTATGAAGACTTGGTGAAAAAAGGTTTGAAATAAACCTAGCTGATTTTAAAAAGGCCGTCTGAAACTTTTCAGACGGCCTTTATTGCCATTACAGACAGCAACTTCCAAATCTCAAACGTTTGCTGAGACCTGTTTCGTGAATTAATTGTTTGATAACCAAAATATTGGTGTTATCAGCCAACGCGCGAATACTGTGTGCTTCCATCGGCTCAAGACGGATAACTTGCAAGCCTTCGGTTTGCAAAACTTCGTCCACCGTTTTGATTTCGGCTTTGCCGTTTAAAACCAAAAGCAAAATAATCGCATCCGCCTCATAGGCCGGAATTTCATTATCTTTCTGCAGTGAAAGCTGAACAATCTCCTGATTGCCGTCTGAAGCAATCACGCCGCCCAATAAAGCTTTGGGGTCTAACTCATAATGTTTCATTATTATCCTTTCCGCCCAAACGTTGCCGATTCGTGGACAATCGCTCAAGCAAACCAGTACAATACCGCCCATCTTACCGATAGACACAATATTGTCACATGAACATATTAATCTCAAACGACGATGGTTATCTTGCGCCCGGTTTGGCAGTTTTGGCAAGAGTATGTGCAGAATTTGCCAATGTCAGGGTAGTTGCGCCCGAACGCGATCGCAGCGGCGTCAGCAATTCCCTGACTTTAGACCGTCCTTTACAACTGAAACAGGCGGAAAACGGGTTTTACTATGTTAACGGCACACCCACCGACTGCATTCATGTCGGTCAGCATGCCCTTGCCGACTTCAAACCCGACTTAGTCTTATCCGGCATTAACAACGGGGCAAACATGGGTGACGATACGCTTTATTCCGGTACGGTTGCTGCCGCAACGGAAGCTTATCTGATGGGCATTCCCGCTATTGCCTTTTCGCTTGCCGATTCCAGCAGCCGTTATTGGGAAACTGCAGAAAAAGCCGCTTGGATACTGCTTTCCTACTTTCTCAAACGCCCTATTTCCAAACCCATCTTATGGAACATCAATATCCCTGCCGTCGCACCTGAAGATATCCAAGGCATAAAAATAACACGGCTCGGCCGTCGCCATCATGAACAAAGCATTGTTCCCATGTATAATCCACGTGGCGAACAAATTTATTGGATTGGGCCGGTCGGCGATGTTTCCGACAGCGAAGAAGGTACCGACTTTGGCGAATGTGCAGCCGGCTTCATCACGATTACCCCCCTTCAAGTCGATTTGACTGCCTACGGACAAATGGAGCAAACCGCTTCCTTTTGGTCAGCAATCCCTGCGCCTTAACAGTCCCTAACAGCCGAACACTTGAGAAACAAGCATATTTTTATTATGATATGCCCCGACGAGAACAATTACCCGAATACGAAAGTCATTAACATGTTGAAAAAAAGTGTATCTTATGCCGGATCGGCAGCTTTGGTTTTATTACTTGCAGCCTGTGCCAGCCAACAACCGGCTCCTGTAGTCGTCGGCACACAAAGCGGTGGTTCAACAACAGGTTCTACTGCTGACAATCCTTACGGTGCCGCGCCTTACAATACCAACACCAGCCCTGCGGCAGATGCGCCATACACTCCGCCGGCAAGTACACCTGCTCCAACATACAACAGCGGCAGCACCGGCACTTACACGCCTTCTTATGCGCCTGTCGATATTAATGCAGCAACACATACCGTCGTTCGCGGTGATACCGTTTACAACATCTCCAAACGCTACAACATTACCCAAGATAATCTGCGTGCATGGAATAACTTGGCCGACAACACCATCAGCGTTGGCCAAACCCTGCGCGTAAAACCTGAAGGCTACGTTGCACCGGCAGCTTCTGCAAGCAAACCTTCTACTCCAACAACCACAACCACCGCTCCGACTCCAAGCACGCCTGCCAATACACCGACCGTGTCTACCGGCAGCAGCCGCAACGTCAGCGGCATCACATGGCAGCGTCCGACTACCGGTAACGTTATTGCCAACTTCGGCGGCAGCAACAAAGGCGTGGATATTGCGGGTACGCAAGGCCAGCCTGTCGTTGCAGCGGCAGACGGTAAAGTCGTTTACGCAGGCTCAGGCTTGCGCGGTTACGGCAACTTGGTCATCATCCAACACAATTCCTCATTCTTGAGTGCATACGGCCACAACCAACGCCTGCTGGTTAATGAAAACCAAACTGTTAAACGCGGTCAAACCATTGCGCACATGGGTAATACCGATGCATCTCGTACCCAGTTGCACTTTGAAATCCGTCAAAACGGCAAACCGGTCAATCCGGCAAATTATGTTGCCTTCTAAGCTGATTCAAGCAACCTAATTTCAATTCAATCCCTGCCTAAATGTCATTTAGGTAGGGATTGTTTGTACCGGTTTCCCATGAAATTTCATCTTCCTCTTCTTTATTCCCTGCTATTGGGCGGTTGCGCCGCGTTTTTGCCATCACTGGACGAACGCACCCAAAGCAGTTATCTTGACATCCCTTCAACGCCGCGACTGGACAGCACCTTAGGTATTCCTTCTACCCCCTCCAAGGCCGATATTTCCCATATCTATCTGCTGAACGATGCCCATGAAGCCTTTGTCGCCCGAGCAGCCTTAATTGAAGCCGCCGACCATACCCTTGATTTACAGTACTATATCTGGCACAACGACATCTCCGGCAAGCTTTTGTTCAACCTGATTCATCGCGCGGCCGAACGCGGCGTCCGTGTGCGTTTGCTTCTGGACGATAACAACACCAACGGCATGGATGATCTCCTGCTGGCACTCGACAATCATCCCAATATCGAAGTCCGTCTGTTTAATCCCTTTATTTTCAGAAAATGGCGTGCACTCGGCTATGTTGCCGACTTTCCGCGACTTAACCGCCGAATGCACAACAAATCGTTTACCGCCGACAACCGTGCCACCATTTTGGGCGGCCGCAATATCGGCGACGAATATTTTAAGGTTAACGACGATACCATCTTTGCCGACCTCGATATCCTCGCCACAGGCCGCGTGGTAACCGAAGTTTCCCAAGATTTCGACCGCTATTGGGCAAGCCATTCCGCCTATAACGCGACCAGCATCATCAAACGGGGAAATCTGCAAAAAGGATTGGCAGAGCTCAATTACACCGACCAAGATAAAAATCAAACGCTCATCCGCTACCGTCAAAGCATCGAAAACTCCAACCTCTATCAAAAAATGCAGAGCAACCTTATGGAGTGGAAAAGCGTCAGCACACGCC
>ERZ1699260.222-NODE-222-length-24228-cov-3.434505_pt1 | contig 24228 bp, 18 predicted proteins | sample MGYA00581519_ERZ1699260 | MGnify/ENA primary metagenome ERZ1699260 (study PRJEB42319, sample SAMD00040324) | human oral metagenome | material: saliva | host: Homo sapiens | study: EMG produced TPA metagenomics assembly of PRJDB4115 data set (Metgenomic analysis of... | reverse complement strand
CGGGTGGACTGATCCTGCGTGTCCAGAGCCTCGGTCTGCGCGAAGAAGTTCGACAGGAACGAGGGCCTCGTGAACGATCTCAAGGAGCGCGCGTGGATCGCGTGCTGTGCTGGCGACATCATCGTCTACCGTGTGCGCAACATTGCCGCGTGAGAGAGCAGACTCCCACCCGCTGCCCGTTCACGATGTCTGCGCGGCTCCGCGAGCGAGCAGCGCTGTGGTGGACGCATACATTCGCCTCACCGTCAGTGCAAGAATGACGGTGACGATCAATGCCCACCCCTGCGCTACGACGACGCTCACCACCCCGCTCTGATACAGCGCGGCCCCAGCGTCTGCCAGGGCGTGAGCGAGGATCGCTCCGAGGATCCACCAGCGGCGAACCCTCCCAGTGAACGCCATCCAGACCAAGACTGACAGGGCAATGTGCAAGGCAATGGCGATGGTACGCTCGCCGATACTCAGCAGGTAGAACGGCGCAGGCGTATTGATGAGCAACTCGAACTGGCGGGCCACGATATCGCGCTGGGCGTCGGGCAAGCCAGCGAGGAAAGCCTCGCTCGTACCCGCATTGATGACGCTAACCGAGATCACAAGGTGAGAAATTGTCGCTACTCCCACAAGCAGTATTGCTTCGATACCTCCGTGTCCAATGCCCGCTCCGAGGGCGCGCCCAACGCCATCGGGACGCCGGTCGCTCGCTTGCAGAACGGCGAACCCACAGACTCGGCCGAGTTCTTCAAACACCCCGGCCGCGAGCGCGGCATAGATCGTGTACAGCATCGGTTGACTCGGCAGGTTGGGGATCGCAGCGAAGACCAGCGCGTGCAATCCCCCCTCGAGGAGGAGAGCGAAGACAACGAAGACCAGCGCGCCGACGGCGGCAGACCACAGCGAACAGCCCCATCTGCGCCGAGCGACAACGAGGATGATGATCGGCAGGACAAACGTGGACAGAGCGCTCACACCCATGGATGCCAGGGAAGCTGCTGTAACCATGGAACCCTCGATTCGATACTCGCACGACTGCGTCGAACAGCAATCGCATGACTCATGCTATGCCCTTTCTCGTACCACTGTCACCGCCTCCTTGTTTGTTGCCCGCCGAGGTTTTATCATCTGTCATACACACTCCCACGGTGATGAAGGAGATTCAACGATGAAGCCCCTCGCGGTCGCCACAGCAGCATGCCTCCCCCTTGCCCTGTGCTTTCTATCGTCCGCACCCACGCTCGCCGAGTCCGCACCGTCCTCGACAACCGATGTCCTCACGGTGGCCACGTTCAACGCCAGCCTCAACCGAGAGGCGCCGGGGCAGCTACTCGACGACCTCACCACGGCGGACAACGCCCAAGCATCCAACGTGGCGGAAACCATTCAGCGGGTGGATCCGGACATCATTCTGATCAACGAGTTCGACTACGAGGCCAACGCTGCCGCGGTTGATCTCTTTCGCACGAACTACCTCGAAGTCCCACACAATGGTGCCCAGCCCGTGTCCTACCCCTACTCTTGGTCGGGTTCAGTGAACACGGGCGTTCCCAGCGGCTACGACCTGGACGGAGACGGAAGCACAACCGGCCCATCCGATGCCTGGGGCTTCGGCAAGTTTCCGGGCCAGTACGGTTTCGTTGTCTACTCCAAGTACCCGATTAAGAACGACCAGGTTCGTTCTTTCCAACACTTCCTGTGGAAGGACATGCCGGGAGCTCTTCTCCCCACCAAGAGCGACGGCACCGGCTGGTACTCCGACGAGGTGCTCAACGCTTTCCCCCTGTCTTCCAAGACGCACGTGGACCTACCGATCGATGTTGATGGCACGACGATCCACGTGCTGGCAGCACACCCGACGCCGCCGTCATTCGACGGAGCCGAGCAGCGTAACAAGAAACGAAACTTCGATGAGATCCGCCTGTGGGCCGACTACGTGGCGAACCGGGCCGACTACCTCTATGACGACAACGGAGCGAAGGGAGGCCTGACCGAGGACGCCAACTTCGTGATTCTCGGGGACTACAACTCGGATCCACTTGACGGGGACTCGTACCCGGGGGCTATTGATCAGCTGCTTACCAGCCCGCAGATCGTCGACACGGCACCGACCTCGCTGGGAGGCGCCCGCGAAGCGGAGCTTCAGGGAGGCGCGAACCTGACGCACAGGACGAATCCCGCCTACGATACGGGCGACTTCGGCGACAATCCTCGGCCGGGGAATCTGCGCATCGACTACGTCCTACCAAATGTCGGCACCCAGGTCGAGGAGGCGGGAGTCTTCTGGCCGACACGCGACGACGAGCTTTTCCGTTTGACCGGTCTCGCCCCGTTTCCTACCTCGGACCACCGCTTGGTGTGGTCCAAGCTGCGTTTCCCGCGCTCGCTCACCCCGAGCGAACCGAACCCGAGCACGAGCCAGAGAGAGACACCTTCCCCGTCGGGCGAGGAGCCTAGGCTTGCGAACTCTGGAGCACACTCGGGTCTCCTTAGCGTCGCCATCGGCGTGGGAGCAGGAGGGGCGCTTCTTCTCGCCAGGCAGCGTGCCCGCCTGAGAAGCCGGGCGTAGCACGCTTGTCGGTGCCTCGGGGCATAGTCCCACCCCGAGGCACCAGTTGTGTGCCTCGAGGATTCGCGCAACCAACACAAAATGAGCGGTCGATCAGATTATGACTGACATATGGGTCCCACAATGGCCCCGAAGGGCGCGGATTCTTCAGAACCATCACCATCATTTTCGCAACCATGTTCGGCGTTGCTGTCCTCGGCTTCGGGGCACTCCCTGCGTCAGCCAGAACCTCCATATCCGCGCTCATAGCTACGATGCTCGAGTTAGAGGCTTTCCTGGCTGTGGGGTATCTAATCGTCGGAAGAGTCCACATCGTCGGTGCCACCCAGCGCTGGGGAGCAGCGCTCGTTCTCTTCATTTTCGGCGTAATCTGCGCCAACGCGGCACGTTTCTTCGGTTGGAAGTGAGACTTGCCCCCCATCCCGGAAAACCTAGGCCTACCTCAACATATAGGGTGCGCGCACTCTCAGCCAACCCTATGCCTCCGACGGCACGTCCATCCGGGCAGTGGGCACGCGCGCGTATCCAAGCGTACTTGAATCACACATGTCACGATATGTCAACAAGTGACACGATAAAACAAAACCCCTATATCACAGCCTAGGGTAGCTTGTCAACCAAACATTATGCGCCTAGACTGAGACAGTATGACAGGCAGCATACAGGCCACTGTTTTAACGGAAGAACTCGCAGCCCCCTCCCCCACAGTGCTCGATATCTATGTCGTCTGGCACCCAAAAGACAAATGCGGTCAAGATGTTTTCGAGAGGCTGGTTAACCACTACCATTCGGAGCACTTCTCCGGCTTGGCAGGCAGCGCGATCGAGGTTTTCTCTCGCTCTTATCCCCGCACCACGGGCTGCGATGCACCTGCGCCGATCCCTACACGCTGCGGCACGGTCGACACGACAGCAGACGATATGCAGGCCCTCTACCAGGACTCAGCGAGTGGCACTGCGTCCCCTTTCACTGTCATTATCCCAGTCATTGGCCGCCACATGATCAAAGCCTCAGAGGATCAACACAGTGCATGGTCCAGGTACTTGAAGAGTCTTGGCACACTGCGCGAGAGTGCATCTTCAGCAGCCACCCCCAGTGTCTTAATCTTCCCGATTATTGGTGCGAAAGGCCTCGACACTTCCGCTCCATTCGTGAAACCGCTAGCCAACTGCCAGGGTCCCGTCATCGGCGAAGAAGCCTACGCTGCAGGTGAGGTAACCCGCGGGGTAGGACAGGCGATCATCCAAAATCTCTTGTGGCACCAAGCAGGAATGGAATCTATCTCGTCCGACACCCGTCTACGGATCTTCGTGTCACATGCACAAGCCGATATACCCGAGGCAGACCGCACCGGGCGCACAACGACAGGCGTAACAACGAGAGTCCTGAATCAGATTCACCGGACTCATTTGCTGCCTTTTTTCGACGTGTTCGACCTACAGACGGGCGAGAAATGGGACGAGGCCATACGCGAGCGCGCCAGGACGAGCGCGCTCCTTATGGTGCGCACGGATCACTACTCCAGCCGCGAGTGGACCCAGTGGGAAGTGTACGAGGCAAAGCGCGCTGGAGTGCCTATCGTGTGTCTCTCCGCGCTCAGTGCCGGAGAATCGCGCGGCTCATTCCTCCTTGATCACGTACCGACAATCGCATGTCCACAGATCCCCAAGAGGTGGGCACCACCAGAAGGAACGCAAGCAGAGGATCCCGTCGACGAGGCCATTGTCACCGCTCTGAACCGCCTCGTCGATGAGGCTCTCAAATTCGCGTTGTGGCGTTGCCAAGATATTTCCGCACACGTAGACGCCGCGAAGGCGAGTACAACACTATCACCGTCGCAGTCCAAGAATCACCCAGGCTTCGATTGTGCCCCGCCCACCGCACCTGAACCCACTGTGTTGCTGAAGTTCATTCAAGAACACAGGAATACATTCCCTTATGACAATCACTTCTGGCTGCTCCACCCCGACCCGCCTCTGCTCCCCGCCGAACAAGACTTCTTAGTCGACCTGTGTGTCCAAGCGGGCTACGAGAAAGGACAGGTGCACCTACTGACCCCCAGGTCTTTCTTTGCTGCGGGTGGAGTGCTTGGCACAGACGAACCCAAGTTGACAACTCCGCTTCTCTCGCAGGATCGTCCGCTGACCGGAAAGACCCTTGGGATCTCGATGGCCCTAGCCGACGATCTGGCGTCTATCGGCCTGAGTCCGACACACCTTGAATGCGCTGTTGCGGAAGTTTCGCAAATGATGCTGATCGGCGGGGGCAGCCTCCTGTACGCGGGCGCTCCCGGCACGCACGTCCCTGATCTGACAACGGCGGTCATGGACACAGTGTCCAGCTACACCGCATCAGTCAAAGCCTACGCACGCCTAGCGGGCGATCCTGAACAGGACAACATACACCCCGGGCAGATGTTCAGTTTGGCGGTCCCCTACGTCTCCCTGACAAGCAACGCATCAATCGAGAGACTCTCCCAAGCAGCCAACCACTTCGCCAGGAACGCCTCCATCGTCGTTCTCGACAAAAACGGTCTCACGATCAAGGATTTTGATGACCTTCCGCCATGGCAGGGCGACTCGAACGAGACTGCCCATGCTCTCCACCAAATCAGGCAGGCTCTCCCCCAGTACTGCGACGCGCGCCTGCTGACCGGAGGAAAGACACGACGTCAGTCAACGGATAACCCGGACGGATACATCGGCAACCTCCCCGGAATCGTCGAAGAGGCGTTGTATACACTCCGGAAAGGTCAGCCGCTGTTCATCGCGGGCGGATTCGGCGGAGCCGCTGCCCTATTAGCACGCGAGCTCGAACTCGGGCCAAATCTTCCTGTATCAGCTGAAGCGCTGGCTGAAAACAACGAGTCCGATGCATATCAGAAGGCAATCGACGAGATCAAGAAGCTGTTTGACCCCACGCGCACCGGCCTGAACAACGACGATCACCGACACCTCGTGACCACACAGCGCGCCTCCGAGCTTGGCGCATTGATCGCGAAGGGACTCTCTTCGTTGTCAGTTCAACACTCCAACAAGGGCTAACAGGAGAACACATGCAAGTATTTCTGAGCCATCGTGAGAATGAAGAAGGCAAAAAATACGCGTTAGCACTGCGCGAGGAGCTTGCAATCCTAGGGGTTGACACCATCATCGCCAGCCACTTGATCCACCCAGGCGCGGATTGGGCGCAGGAGCTCCTCGAACATCTCAAGGAGAGTTCTGCACTCCTGTGTATCGCTTCACGGGGCTACACGGATAGCGCGTGGTGCCAACAGGAAATCGGCTGGGCGATAGGACGCAATACACCAGCCCTCTGGATACGCTATGACAGCGCAGAACACTCCACGGGTTTTTTGAATTCCAAGCAGGACTTCATACCCTCCGAACCGCTGGACGAAGCGGAAATCGCTCGGGGGGTAGGCACTTGGCTCGCCATGGAGCCGAGGACACGCGAGGAGACGAGAGCCTCGTTGCTCCGTGCTCTCACTTTTTCTAGCACATACCAGCAGACGCGGGATATCGCTGATGTTCTTGCCACGCTCGATTCGTTGACCGATGATGAGTTGAAACAGATCGACGACGCCGCAGTAAGTAACCGCCAAGTCAGGGAAGCTTTCTTTTCCGGTATCACCGTGACGGAATGGCTGCATCGCAAACTGAATAAGTCTGCGAAACGCGATTGGACCTGGAATCTCCCGGTCGCCGTGCATCAGAGAAGACGTGGGGGCCGCGCCAGCCGACGCGACCCCCGATGAACTCAGACGAGACTACTTCGTGCGGTTCGCGCGGTAGTACTCGATGAGAGCGCGGGTCGACTGATCCTGCGCATCCAGGGCCTCGGTCGAACCCTCGATGGCGGGGAGGATCTGCTTGGCCAGGACCTTGCCCAACTCAACGCCCCACTGGTCGAAGGAATCGATGCCCCACACAGCACCCTCCACGAAGGTAATGTGCTCGTACAGGGCGATCAGCTGGCCCAGGACCGAGGGGGTCAGGGCCGGGGCCATGATCGACGTCGTGGGACGGTTACCGGTAAACACGCGGGCGGAGACGATGGCCTCAGGCGTGCCCTCGGCGCGCACCTCCTCGCTGGTCTTGCCGAACGCCAGGGCCTTGGTCTGCGCAAAGAAGTTCGACAGGAACAGCTCGTGCATGTCAGCGTCGCCATCGCCCAGCGCCCACGTCGGGTTCGCAAACGCGATGAAGTCGGCAGGGACCATGCGGGTGCCCTGGTGGATCAGCTGGTAGAAGGCGTGCTGACCATTGGTACCGGGTTCACCCCAGAAGACCTCACCGGTCTCGTAGGTGACGGGACTGCCATCACGGCGCACGGACTTGCCGTTGGACTCCATGGTCAGCTGCTGCAGGTACGCGGGGAAGCGGTGCAGGTACTGCGAGTAGGGCAGAACCGCGTGCGTATCGGCACCCAGGAAGTTCGAGTACCACACGTTGAGCAGGCCCATGAGCAGGGGCACGTTCTTCTCGGGCTCGGCCTCGACGAAGTGGCGGTCCATCGCGTTAAAGCCGGCGAGGAAGGCCGCGAAGCCCTCGGGGCCAATCGCGACGGCCAGGGAGGTGCCGACGGCGGAGTCCACGGAGTAGCGACCGCCCACCCAGCTCCAGAAGCCGAAGGCATTGTCCGGGTCGATGCCGAACTCGGCAACCTTGTCCAGGGCGGTCGACACGGCGACGAAGTGCTTGGCGATCGCTTCCTTCTCGGAGGCCTCGTCGGTGACGATGCCGCGCTCACGCAGGCTGTCCAGCAGCCAGGCACGCACGACCTTCGCGTTCGTGATGGTCTCGAGCGTCGTGAAGGTCTTGGACGCGACGATCACGAGGGTCGTCTCGGGATCCAGGTCCTTCGTGGTCTCGCCCGCATCGGTGGGGTCGATGTTGGAGATAAAGCGGCACTCCAGGCCCTCCTGCACGTAGGGCTTGAGGGCCTCGTACGCCATGACGGGCCCCAGGTCGGAGCCGCCGATGCCAACGTTGACGACGGTCTTAACGGGCTTGCCGGTGATGCCCACCCACTCGCCGGAGCGGACGCGGCGGGCGAAGGCGTAGACCTTCTCCAGCACCTCGTGCACGTCGGCGATTGCGTCCTGGCCGTCGACCGTCAGGGAGTCGGTCGCGGGACGGCGCAGCGCGGTATGCAGGACGGCGCGGTCCTCGGTGACGTTAATGTGCTCGCCCGCAAACATGCGGTCGCGCAGGTCCGCCACGCCGGTCTGCTCGGCGAGCGCGAGCAGGTGGCCCAGCAGCGTGGGGCACACGAGGTTCTTCGACAGGTCGACGTGCAGGTCGGCGGCCTGGAAGGTGAACTTCTTCGTGCGTTCGGGATCGTCCGCAAACATCTTGCGTAGATCGGGTTCAAAGGTGTCGGCCAGCTGGTCGAGCTTGTCCCACGCGGGGGTCATCGTCGGGTCGATCACGGGGATATCACTCATGGGTGCTCCTGACAGTAGGGATATGTAGCTCCCAGTTTAGCGGTCAATGCGCCCTCGGTCACCCTCGTTTTCCCTGACGACGGACGAGGCCGTGGCCCGCAAGCGCTCACGGAACCACGGCCTCGTTCATCCCGGATCAACCGGGAGTGTCCTACTACTCGACAGGGTCGTCGATGTGGATGGGGGCTGCCTCGATGCCTGGGTTCTGCAGCGACACGATGCGCTGGACCGGGACGAGATCGAGCCACCACTGATGGAAGGGGCGGCGATTGACGATATCCAGGTCATCGAACATTTGCTTGACCGGGCGTGCCTCGACGGCGTTGCCGACCTGGCCGATGTAGTAGGCACGGCGGTCGCCGGATTCGAACTGCGCGACAAGCTGATCGAAGGCACGGGCGATCAGGCGCGTGGCGAGCAGACGGTCGTACGGCGAGGGGGCACCGCCCTGCTGCATGTGGCCGAGCGCCTGGTGGCGTACGTCGTAGATGCCCTCAGATTCGGCGGTGAACACGTCGGCGAGGAAGTCACGGTCGTAGTACCGGGACGCGGACTCGTTGACGAGAGTCAGGAAGAGGCGTCGGCCGGACTTGAAGGAGTTCACCATCCGATCAGCATCCGCAGCGATCTGCTGGAGGGATGGGGATTCCTCGTTGATGTACATGTACTCGGCACCGCCGGACAGCGCGCTCATGAGGGTCAGGTAGCCGCAGCGGCGTCCCATCGTCTCGGCGATGAAGCAACGCTTAGAGGCCGCCGCGCTCTCCTTGATGCGGTCGATCGCCCACGTGGCGTTGTTGATCGCCGTGTCCGTACCGATCGCGAGCTCACAGCCGGGCAAGTTGTTGTCGATCGACGCGGGGATCAGCAGCATCGGAATGCGGAAGGCCGGGTAGCGGTCTTTCTCGGCCTGGATCGCATGCACGCCCAGGTAGGCGTTCATGCCGCCGATCACCAGCAGCGCGTCAATCTCGTTGCGCTCGATAGCGCGGCCCAGCGCGTAGAACTGTTCAATCGGCGGGACATCGCGCTTCGTGCCCAGCTCCGCGCCTCCCTTGAAGGCCCAGCCTTCGACGTCGGACCAGCTCAGCTCTCGCACGCGGTCGTCCGCCAGACCACTCCACGAACCGTCGACGCCCAGCATCGTCCAGCCACGCGCAATGCCCAGACGCACGGCGACGCGGGCCGCCGTATTCATGCCGGGTGCCAGACCACCTGCGTGCAGGATCGCGACACGCTTCGAATCGCCCGTCGGTTCGGGAATCAGCTGCGGAGGCGTAGAGAGCAGGTGGTAGATGCCGACCATCGAAGAGAAGGAGGATCCGCGCGACGCCTGGGCAGCAGCGTAGTCGCCCGCGGCGATGAGGTCTTTGACCGCGCGCGTGTCGTGCACCGCCTTCATGAGTGGGACGCGAGTAATACGGTTTCGGCGTACACCCAGGATGACGGGCTCGTCCTCAGCGGAGGAGTCGAGGATCTCCTGGACGGCCGCGTAGCCCAGCAGCGTGGACATCCAACGGTCGTAGGCCGACGGAGTGCCGCCGCGCTGCACGTGGCCGAGGATCGTCACGCGAGCATCCTCGCCCGTGCGCTCCTGGATCGTGTCTGCAATCAGCTGCGTGGACAGCTCGTTGCCGTCGCGGTCGTGGGCGCCCTCGGCGACGAGAACAATTGACTCACGGCGACCGGCCTCGCGGCCCAGGCGCAGGTGCTCGGCCAGGTCGTCCTGCCAGCCCTGGCCCGCCGGGTCCTCAGGTGTGAACACGTAGTCAGCACCGCCCGCGACCGCAGCCATGAGGGGCAGATACCCGCAGTGGCGACCCATGACCTCGACGACGAAGGTGCGCTGGTGCGAGGCCGCCGTGCTGGTGAGCTGGTCAATAGCATCCAGAATGCGATGCAGCGCAGTGTCCGCACCGATCGTCATGTCCGTGCCCACCATGTCATTATCGATCGAACCGACCAGGCCGACAATGATCAGCGACGGGTGAGCGTCAGCAAACTCCTGCGTGATAACACCCTCGGAGACCAACTCGGCGACATGCTGAGGCCACTCGCCTCGGAACTCATTCGTACCCGACAGGGAACCATCGCCGCCGATGACGACGAGGTGGTCGATACCATGCTCAAGCAGGTTCGCGGCGGCGCGGTGGCGTCCCTCGTAGGTACGGAACTCAGCGCTGCGAGCCGTGCCGATAACCGTGCCACCCTCAGCAAGGATCGAAGAAACATCCGACCACTCCATCTTCTTAATGGAGCCGCCGCCGTCGCATGCACCCTGCCAGCCTTCAAGGATCGCATAGGGCTGCGCTCCCCTGGCCAGAGCCGTGCGCACCACTGCGCGAACGGCAGCATTCATACCCTGGGCGTCGCCGCCCGAGGTGAGGACACCGATACGGACTGTGCTCATTGTTCTGCCATCTTTCATTGACGGTGAGGGCCAGGTGGCCCGATGTGCCTATCGTGGTCAATTCTACGTGACATATGCCTCCTACCACTAGGGCCAAACGCCCAATTACCGAGGAAACGACAAGTGCGCGCCCGCCGAAACCGGCGGGCGCGCACAGGGCGTCGAGCAGGACTTACGCGCTGACTTCCGCACCGTTACGGGCAGCAGAATCGGCCAGATCCTCGGGGCTGACAACGCCCTCAACCGACACGCGGTCCAGGTAGGCCATGCCGTCAAACGCCAGCTCGCGGGCGTTCTCCGGGTCGCCCTCGTTACCGATCGAGCCGTGCGCCATGCGATCAATAATGAGCGCGATCGCGCCGTCGCCCGTCACGTTCGTGGCGGTGCCGAAGGAATCCAGCGCGATGTAGGTCGCGATCATGAGGGCGACCTGCGCGTCATCGAAGCCCAGCATGGAGCTCAGCAGACCGGTGGCCGCCATGATGGCACCGCCGGGGACGCCGGGGGCGGCGACCATCGTGATACCGAGCATGAAGATGAAGCCGACCCACTGGAGGGTGGATACCGTCAGGCCCTGGGTCAGGACAATCGCGAACGCGAAGGAGAAGATCTTCGAGGTTGAGCCGGCCAGGTGGATCGTGGCGCACAGCGGGATAGTGAAGGACGCAACCGCGTCGGACACGCCATTCTTCTTGGTCTGGCGCAGCGTCACGGGGATGGTCGCGGCGGAGGAGGAGGTGCCCAGCGCCGTCAGGTAGGCGGGCATCATCGTCAGCAGCGCCTTGATGGGGTTGCGGCGAGCCACGGCACCGGCGAAGCAGAACTGGGTCAGCAGGATGACGACCTCGAGGACCAGGACCACGACCACGACACGCAGCAGGGTACGGATGACGGAGGCGGCCTCGCCCGTGTAGGTCAGGTTCAGGAAGATGCCGAAGATGTGCAGGGGCAGCAGCGGAATGATGATCGTCTCGATGAGGCGCGTAATAATGGCGCGGAACTCGATGAAGCCCTTGCGCAGGACGCCGCGCGGGACCATCGACAGGCCCAGGCCCACCACGAAGGACAGCAGCAGGGCCGTCATAACCTGCAGCGGCGCGGGCATCTCGATCGTGAAGTAGGAATCCAGCGCGCTACCGGGCTCCGCCACCGAGGCCAGCTGCGTGGAGGCGAGCAGACGCGGGAACAGGGATGCGCACACCAGGAAGGTCAGGAAGCCCGAGAAGAGCGTCGAGCCGTAGGCGATCGCCGTCGTAATGCCCAGCCACTTGCCGGCACCGCGGCCCAGGTCCGCGATAGCGGGGGTCACGAGGCCGATGATGATCAGCGGAATAGAGAAGGACAGGAACTGGCTGAAAATAGCCGAGAACGTCGCGAAGATACGACCGATCTCCACGGGGACCAAATGGTTGCCGCCGACACGGATCGATCCAAGGATAGTCGCAAGGATGATCGCAGCGATCACCCACACGAGAATTCCGGACTTACGCAGGAACGCGCGCATGTGTTTCACCTTGAGATTAGGGACGATGGGTCACCCATAGAATGCCCGACCTTTACGAATTCTTGAATCCGAAACCACGATACGGGATATGCGCCACGCCTCTCCTCCGTCCCACTCACTGTTGACGAGGCCGTGGTTTCCTGCGCGGATTCAACGATCACCAGGCTTTCAGCGCACCGCCATCGTCGACACAAAGGGAGCTAGATACCAGATAATCGCGGCGAGAATCACGTACACAATCGCGTCGGCGAGGCGCCCGCGTGAGGCAAACCAGGGTCGCCCGGGCGTCCACAGACGCACGATCCCCATTCCGACGAGGACTGCGACCAGCAGCATGACCGCCCGATGTCGGTGATCTGTCACAGCCAGAGCGATGACGCCGAGGACACCACCCGCGCTCAGGGTAGCGCCGAGAAACGCACCCAGTCGTGTGCGCACGGTTGTCTCCTCGTTTTCCACGCCCCCTACCCTAGCGTACAATCCGACACAATCGGTCAGCGATTGCCCTTGTTCCCGCATCCACAGCCCCGGCCTCGAGCCGAAAGAGCGTCACAAAATGACGGCAAGCGGGTTTAGGATAGGACTAAAGGCTTTCCGGCCACACCATATCTTCTCGTCCCAAAGGAGTATTCGAGTGTCTCGTTTCATCGTCGTCGCCCCCGGTTCGTCGGAGGCAGCTGCCCTCGCCACTGACGAGCTGGCCCGCGTTCTCGGTGTCGCCACCGTCGACGCCCTGGCCGGCACGACCGCCACCGACGCGGCCCTGCACCCCGCCTCCGCGCTGCCCGCAGCGGTCGAATCCGTCCGTGCAGTCGGCGAGGACGCGCTCATCGCCCCCGCCCGCGAGGCCTCGAACCGCGCCTTCGATCACGTGGCCTGGAACCTGAACCTCGCTGCCTCCACCCGCGCGGGCGTTGTCCTCGCCTTCGACGCCGAGGGTGCCAGCGCCGAGCTGCTCACCGAGGAAATCGCTGCCGCCCGCCTGCGCGCTGAGGCCGCTGCCGCCTCCGTCGTCGCCGTGATCCTGACCGGTGGCACTCCCTCACTCGAGGTCGACGTGCCCGTCCTGACCCTGCCCCTGGGTGAGGACGCCGCCGCCACACTGCGCGCCGCAGCCACCCCCACGGCCGTCACCCCGCTCGCCTTCCAGGCCGACCTCATCGAGCGCGCCCGCGCCGACCGCAAGCGTATCGTCCTGCCCGAACCCGACGACGACCGCGTCCTCCAGGCCGCCGCCCAGGTCCTCGCCGCCGGCATCGCCGACATCACCTTCGTGGGCGACGCCGACTACGTCGCCACGCGCGCCGGCGAGCTCGGCCTCGACCTGAGCGCCGCCCAGGTCGTCTCCGTGGATGACCCCGCCTACCTCGAGCGCTACGCCGAGGAGTTCGCGCGCCTGCGCGCCAAGAAGGGCGTCACCCTCGAGCAGGCCCGCAAGAAGGTCACCGACGTGTCCTACTTCGGCACCATGATGGTCCACATGGGCGACGCCGACGGCATGGTCTCAGGTGCAGCCCACACGACCGCGCACACGATCGTCCCCTCCTTCCAGATCATCAAGACCGCCCCCGGCGTCTCCGTCGTCTCCTCCATCTTCCTCATGGCAATGAAGGACCGCGTGTGGGCGTTCGGCGACTGCGCCGTCAACCCCAACCCCACGCCCGAGCAGCTCGCCGACATCGCCGTGACCTCCGCGCGCACCGCCGCCCAGTTCGGCGTCACCCCGCGCGTCGCGATGCTCTCCTACTCGACCGGCACCTCCGGGGTAGGCCCGGACGTTGACGCCGTCGTCGAGGCCACCCGCCTCGCCCGCGAGAAGGCCCCCGAGCTGGCCATCGAAGGCCCCATCCAGTTCGATGCGGCCGTCGATGCGGCCGTCGCCTCCAAGAAGCTGCCCGGCTCCGAGGTCGCTGGTAAGGCCACCGTTTTCGTCTTCCCCTCGCTGGAAGCCGGAAACATCGGCTACAAGGCGGTCCAGCGCTCCTCCGGCGCGCTCGCCGTCGGCCCGGTCCTGCAGGGCCTCAACAAGCCCGTCAACGACCTGTCGCGCGGCGCCCTCGTCGAAGACATCGTCAACACCGTCGCCCTGACCGCCGTCCAGGCCCAGGGCTGAGCGGGACCCAGGTCCCGGGGTCCGGTTACTATTGTCGCTGACCGGACCCCGGCCTCGTACATCTCTCTTCCACCTCACCAACACGAAAGGCGAACGCGTGACCTCGTCCTCCGTTCTCGTCATTAACTCCGGTTCCTCCTCCATCAAGTACCAGCTCGTCGACCCCGAGACCGGCGACGCGATCGCCAAGGGCCTCGTTGAGCGCATCGGCGACCCGATGGGCCTCATCAAGCACGTACACGGCGACGCCGTCACCGAGGAAGAACTGCCGGTTCCCGACCACACCGTCGGCATGCGTGAAGTTCTGCGCCTCTTTGACACCGAGGGTCCGACCCTGGCCGAAGCTGGCATCCTCGCCGTCGGCCACCGCGTCGTTCAGGGCGGCCGCTACTTCGACGGTCCCGCCCTCATCACCGACGAGGTCCGCAACCTGATCGAAGAGCTGTGCCCGCTGGCTCCCCTGCACAACCCCGCCCACCTCAAGGGCATCGACGTGGCGCGCGAACTCATGCCCGACGTCCCCCACGTCGCCGTCTTCGACACCGCGTTCTTCCAGCAGCTGCCCGCCCGCTCGGCCCTGTACGCCCTGGAGACCGAGACCGCCGAGAAGTATTCGGTGCGTCGCTACGGTGCCCACGGCACCTCCCACCAGTTCGTCTCCCAGGAGATCGCGAAGCTGGAAGGCCGCGACGACCTCAAGCAGATCGTCCTGCACCTGGGCAACGGCGCATCCGTGTCGGCCGTCAAGAACGGCAAGCCGATCGACACCTCCATGGGCCTGACCCCCCTCGAGGGCCTCATGATGGGCACCCGCACCGGCGACATCGACCCCGCCGTCGTGTTCCACCTGCAGCGCGTCGCCGGCATGAGTGTTGACGAGGTCGACACCCTCTTCAACAAGAAGTCCGGCATGAAGGGCATGACCGGCGAGTCCGACATGCGTTCCGTGTGGGACATGATCCACAACGATGAGGACCCCGAGGCTCAGCAGCGCGCCCGCGTCGCCATGGATGTCTACATTAACCGCCTGCTGAAGTACGTGGGGTCCTACACTGCCGAGCTGGGCGGCCTGGACGTCATCACCTTCACCGCTGGCATCGGCGAGAACGACGCAGCAGTGCGTCGCGAGCTGGCCGAGGCCCTCGCCCCCTTCGGTGTGAAGATCGACGTTGAGGCGAACAAGGTTCGCTCCGGCGAGCCGCGCGTCATTTCCGCCCCCGACTCGACGGTGACAATCTACGTCTTCCCGACCAACGAGGAGCTGGCAATCGCCCGCCAGGCACTGACCTTCGCCTGATTTTCAGACCATCACGAGGCCGGGGTTCCCGCGTGGTGCCCCGGCCTCGGGCGTATCCTGGGAGAGTAGTCATCTCGAGGAGGCCCTCATGAACAGCGACGTTTCGACCCTGGCTGATTGGATTGCAGAGTCACCGTCCACCGTGTTTTTCGGGGGCGCGGGTGTCTCCACCGAGTCGGGGATCCCCGATTTTCGCGGGGCGAACGGCTTCTACTTCCAGGAGCGCGAGATTCCCCTCGAGACCGTCCTGAGCATCGACTTTTTTACCCGGCACCCCGAAGCGTACTGGGAGTGGTTCCGCGAGATCTACCATCCCGTCGACCCCAACGGCGCACACAAGGCCCTGGCCTCCCTGGAGGCCGCAGGTCGGCTGGATGCCGTCATCACGCAGAACATCGACGACCTGCACCAACGGGCCGGGTCGCACGCCGTGTGGGAGCTGCACGGCAATTGGGAACGGCTCGTGTGCACGCGCTGCGGGGCCGTCGCGGCGCTCAGTGATGCTGTCAAGATTGACGGGGATCCAGTGCCCGCGTGTCCGTCGTGCGGAGGGCAGATGCGACCGGACATCGTCATGTACGGCGAATCCCTCGACCAGGGAGTCATCGAGGCCGCCGTGTCTGCCATCGCTCGGGCATCATTGCTGATCGTCGCCGGCACGTCCCTCGTCGTCTACCCGGCCGCGGGCCTCATCAACTACTTCTCCGGGGATCACCTGGTGCTCATGAACGCCACCCCGACCTCGGCCGACGCGCACGCGGACCTGATCGTCCGCGACCCCGTGGGTGCGACCCTCGACCGCGTCATGGACAAGCTGTGCACCGAAGGTGTCGTGCCCGCGTAAGGCTTGGTGTGCGCGGGTATTCGCACACATAAACCCGCTCTTCCGAGCGTTAACCCCCTTACCCGCACGCTAACCCGCTAATCCGTCCGTGGGCAACCCCGCCCACACTCCGAACAGCGGGTTAGCGTGTGGACGAGAAGGCCCACGCTTCGAACAGCGGGTTAGCGTGCGCGTCAACGGGCAAGCAGCGCCCCTCGTAGACTGTCGAGACCTGAGTTTTGTGGAGGCTTGTTTAGGCCGCTTCCTTTCGTGTTGTTGTGTGTTGGTTTTCTGCTTGTTGTGGCGTGATGCCGTCCAGGGCGAGGTGTGGGCGGCAGGTGTTGTACTAGTGGACCCAGGCGGCGGTTTCGCGTCCGACCTCACCAGCGCACGGTTTCCTCTCCCCCTGTGCACACGCGGATAGGTCGTACGCATATGGATAGGTTATGTGCATGCGGATAGCTTATTTTCCTATCCATATCTTCGTGACCTATCCGCATGTGCATAACCTATCCGTGTACCACAGCCGTGGGCGGGTATGAGGATCCGATGATCGCGGAGTCGGACGCCCTGGCCCCTCCCCCAGGCCCGCGGGGTCCACGAGGGAGAGCGCTCGCGGGGCGCGCGAGACGCGCACGCTTTGGCCCCACGTAAGGGTGAGCCGATCAGATTCCATGCCGTCGCCGAAGAGGACGAGGGATTCGGAGCCGACGACGAGGCTCAGCTCTTCATCCTCGTCCAGGATGCCTTCGGTGTGCTCGATGCCGGTATAGGGGGAGGGCCAGGCCTCGCGCACAAACCATGCGAGTGAGGGCGAGGTCGGGGCGGGCATCTCCCCCATCGCACGCCCACGCTTGAGGGAGGCCCCCCATCCGGTTGCGCCGGTCCCGGTGGAGACGACGACGCCCGATGAGGATTGGCGTTCGACGCTGGACCCAAGGGAGAGTTCGTAGCGGGCGCTCTGGTGGCTCGGGTGCCCGATGAACACCTCGTTGAGGGCGGTCAGGGAGCGCGAGTCGTCGGCTGCCGCACGCACCATCGTCAGGTGATCGACGCGCAGGTCCGCGCCTGATTCGAGGCGGCGCAGCGCCCCTACGCCTTGGTCGGGCGTGCAGCGCACGAGGACACCCGCGTTGGACTGGGGTACCGAGTTGATGCCGACCACGACCTGGTCGCCAGCGTATTTGGCAACGTTGGCGACCAGGCCGTCGGGTCCGACGACGACGATGACGTCCTCGGGGGCGAAGAGGAAGCGCGAGAGGGAGTCGCGTTCGACGTCGGCGCTCGCCCACCCGTCCGGGATGCCTGCGCGCACACGGGCCAGGGCTGCCAGGTGGGACTCGTGCGCTCGTTCGACGGCTTCGAGGCTGCGCCCGCGTGACCGCAGGACGAATTCGACCTGGCCGCGGGTGGAGTAGCGGTCCATGAGTTCGTCATACTCGGTGGGGCGTCGGACGATGACGGCGCGTCGTCGCATGGCTACTTGCCTGCCTTCTTGGAGCCGGTGAATGCTGAGACGAGATCACTGAGCACGTCGGCGGTGATGGTGATGTCGCCGAAGGACGGCATGTTCTTGGCCAGTTCCTTGAGGGCGACGGCGCGCGCCACCTCTGGTCCGGCCTCGCCGAGGGCCCTGACGTAGGACGCATCGGTCGCAGTCCGCGCGGCACCAGCGGTCTTCCAGTCCGCCTCGTAGGCTTTGGCTTTTTCGACGATGCGTCGAGCTTCCGCCTCGACGGCGATCGCGTCGGCAGCGGCTTTCTCCTCAGCTTCACGCCTGGCATTGTGTCCTTCCTGGTCAACCAGGTCGGCACGCTTGCGGGCCAGGTCGAGCTTGGACTGCATCTCGTTTTCGGAGATCTGGGATTCGCGTTCGACGGCGAGGGCGCGGCGTTCGTAGAGGGCGCGATCAGCCTCGGCCTGGAGCTGCTCGAGGAGCGGGGCTCGCAGCGAGGATTCGACGCCTTCGTCAGGGCGCAGGCTCATGAGGCGCACGTCGACGACGGCGACGCCGGTTGCGCGCAGCTGTTCGTCGGTGGCGAAGGCCTGGGCGAGCACGCTGCCGACCCGTTCGAGGGAGCCAGAGATGGCGTCAGACAGAGGCATCGCGCCGATGGACGAGGCCAGGGCCGAGTGAGCGATTCGGGTGACGGTTTCGTCGATCTGCCACAGGCCTTGCGCGTCGTTGTTTGCATCGCGCGGGTACAGGTCGAAGTCGTAGTGCGAGGCGGCCGCCTCGGCGTCCTCGATGCGGTAGGTGATGGCGACCTGGGCGCTGACGTTTTGCTGGTCGGCGGACGGGACCTGTACGAGGAAGCTGTGGGCGCGGTTGGCGGTGGGAACCTCCGCGAGCGCGCAGCGGCCGGCTCGCAGCCAGAAGGACTGGCCGACTCCGGATCGGATGGTGCGTCCGGCGCGGATTTGGACGACGTGGTCGCCGGCTCCGCCCTGGTAGCGGATGAGGAAGGGGTGGTGGTGGAGGGTTCCCATGATGGCTCCTTAGTCGGGTGGTTTCCCACTTGTTTGTGTCACGATGACGATAATCCCACCTTGCATTTAATGTCAACTCGACACAAATAAGTTATGCTGGCACCATGACTGAGCCCCTCACCATCCCGATCGCGGTCGACATCGTCGCCCTGACCGTCATCGACCACATCCTCCACGCCCTCGTCGTGCGCCGAGGCATCGAACCCTTCAAGAATCACCTGGCCCTCCCCGGAGGATTCCTGCGCGACGGCGAACAAACCGAAGAGGCGGCAGCGCGCGAACTTGAGGAGGAAACAGGCCTCACTCCCCCGGGCCACCTCGAGCAGCTGCGCACCTACGGCCCCATCGGGAGAGACCCCCGCGGCCCCATTCTCTCCGTCGCCTATCTACTCCTGGCGCCTTCCTTCTCCCCCGCCCGCGCGGGAGGCGACGCCGCCGGAGCACTCTGGCACCCCGTCGACACCCTCCTCGCACCCGCTTCCCCCCTTGCCTTCGACCACGCGAGAATCCTGGCGGACGGCATCGAACGCGCACGCTCCAAGATCGAATACTCGCCCCTGGCTACCTCCTTCTGCGGCCCCGAGTTCACGATCACCCAGCTACGCACCACCTACGAGGCCATCTGGGGATCGGCCCTCGACCCTCGCAATTTCCACCGGAAAGCAACAAAAACAGCCTCCTTCATCGAGCCAACGGGAGGCACCGTCCGCGAGGGCGCAGGGCGCCCCGCAACCCTCTACCGCCTCGTCCCCAGCGTCGATGCAACAGCCTTCGTCCTCGACCCTCCCCTGCGCCGACCGCCCACCCCAACCCCGGCCTCGTCAATGAAGAGCGCAAGCGCGCGGAATACGCGAGAATAAGCCCCGTACCAAAGGAGAACCATGAACTTCCATTCCCTCTACGACCAGGGCTTCGCGCGCGTCGCCGCCGTGACCCTGCCCGTGCACCCCGCGCGCCCCTTCGAGAACGCGCGCGAGATCATTGACACCGCCCGCGAGCTTGACGCGCGCGGCGTCGCCGTCGGCGTCTACCCGGAGCTGTGCGTCTCCGGATACGCCATCGACGACCTCCTCCTGCAGGACGTCCTGCTCGATACCGTCGAGAAGGCCCTGGGATCCATCGTCGAGGCCAGCGCCGACCTACTCCCCCTCCTCATCGTCGGCGCGCCGCTGCGCAAGGACAACGCCCTGTACAACTGCGCGGTCGCCATCCACCGCGGGCGCGTGCTCGCGATCATTCCCAAGTCGCACCTGCCCAACTACCGCGAGTTCTACGAGAAGCGCTACTTCGTCACCATGCCCCCGCGCGCCTGCGAGCGCATCGAAGTCCCGTGGGGCGGCATCGAAGAATTCACCGGCGGCCCCGTGTGGGTCCCCTTCGGCCAGGTCCTCATCTCCGCCGACGACGTGCCCGGCCTGACCGTCGGCATCGAGATCTGCGAGGACATGTGGGTGCCCGTCACTCCCGCCACCGAACTGGCGCTCGCGGGCGCGACCGTCCTGGCGAACCTGTCGGCGTCCCCGATCACGGTCGGACGCGGCGCGGACCGCGAACTCATGGTGCGCTCGGTGTCCGCGCGCTGCTCGGCGGCCTACATCTACACGGCGGCCAGCATGGGCGAGTCCAGCACGGATCTGGCTTGGGACGGCGAGACCATGATTTACGAGGCCGGGGAACGCCTGGCAATCGGCGAGCGCTTCCAGGAGGGCGCGCACATCACGATCGCCGACGTGGACCTGGAGCGCCTGCGCACCGAGCGCAAGCGCCAGAACTCGTTCACGGACAACGCCCAGCGTTACTTCGCGGGCGACGAGCGCATGGCCCCGCAGGAGGTCGAGTTCACGCTCGACCCGCCGCGCACCGACCTGGGCCTGGAGCGAGCAGTCAACCGCTTCCCCTTCGTCCCCAACGACCCCACGCGCCTGGAGCAGGACTGCTACGAGGCCTACAACATTCAGGTCGCCGGCCTGGTCCAGCGCCTGCGCGCGATCGGCAACCCGAAGATCGTCATCGGAGTCTCGGGCGGCCTGGATTCGACGCACGCGCTGGTCGTGGCCTCCCGCGCGATGGACCTGCTGGGGCGACCGCGCACGGACATTCTGTGCTACACGCTGCCCGGTTTCGCCACGTCCGAGCGCACGAAGACGAACGCGACCCTGCTGTGCCAGTACCTGGGCACGTCCTTCCAGGAGATCGACATCCGCCCGGCGGCCACGCAGATGCTGGCCGACATCGGCCACCCCTACGGCGAGGGCGAGGCCACCTACGACGTCACCTTCGAGAACGTCCAGGCAGGCCTGCGCACCGACTACCTGTTCCGCCTGGCCAACCACCTGGGCGGCATCGTGCTGGGCACGGGCGACCTGTCCGAGCTGGCGCTGGGCTGGTGCACGTACGGCGTGGGCGACCAGATGAGCCACTACGCGGTCAACACGGGCGTGCCGAAGACACTCATGCAGCACCTGATCCGCTGGGTCGTCGCCTCCAAGCAATTCGACGACCATGTCGGCGAGGTTCTCCTGTCGATCCTCAACACGGAGATCTCCCCCGAGCTGGTTCCCGCCAAGCCGGGTGAGAAGATGCAGTCCACGCAGGACAAGATTGGCCCCTACAACCTGCAGGACTTCACGCTGTACCACGTGCTGCGTCGCGGCGCGCGCCCCTCGAAGATCGCGTTCCTGGCGGAGAAGGCCTGGTCGGACGCTTCCGTGGGTTCCTGGCCGGTCGGCTTCCCCGAGGAGGACAAGGTCGCGTATTCGCTGGAGGAGATCGTCACGTGGGAGCGCCTGTTCCTGTGGCGTTTCTTCAGCCAGCAGTTCAAGCGCAGCGCCCTGCCCAACGGCCCAAAGGTCATGGCCGGCGGCTCCCTGTCTCCGCGCGGGGATTGGCGCATGCCCTCGGACGTGTCGGGCGCGGATTGGGTCGCCGAACTTGACGAGGCCGTCAAGGGTTTGGTCGACTAACCTGACATTCGCTCACGCCCGGTCGCAAGCTGCCGTGGGGCGACACTCACTCGAGTGTCGCCCCACGTGTTTCTTGTCAATATGCGCCAAGAACGACGTTGGACCGCAAGACTATGCCAGCATTCACACGCACAAAGCCCAAAATGTCGGTATGGTTACTTTTGGCAGTTAGGTAAGCCTAGCTTTTCCTATTTCAGTCCAATCGCAAATAACTATGACGGAGAAATAATGTCTCGCACGACCACGTCCCTGGCCGCTATCGCCGCCATCGCTGCACTCGGCCTCGCTGCCTGCTCCTCGGGTGCCACTTCCTCCTCGCAGTCCACCACATCCTCCGCGTCCGAGGCCACCCAGGCCTCGTCCGTGTCTATCGAGGCAAACGACGGCACGGTCGACATCAAGCTGCCCGTCACCCGCGCAGCATCCCTCGACAACCGCACCTTCGAGGTCCTCGCGCAGTGGAACGTGCCGCTCGTCGCTGCCCCCAAAAAGCTGATCCCCTCGACGATCACCGCCTACAACGGCGATGACATCGCCGACGTGGGCATGCACCGCGACCCCAACCTCGAGGCCTTGGTCGCCGCCGAACCCGACCTGATCATCTCCGGCCAGCGCTTCTCCAAGTACGACGCCCAGATCAAGGAACTGGCCCCCGACGTCCCGCTCATCAACCTGGAGCCGCGCGAGGGACAGCCTTTCGACCAGGAACTCATCCGCGAGGTCACGGACCTCGGCGAGATCTTCGGCAAGCAGGACGAAGCCAAGAAGCTGGTCGACGACTTCAACGCCTCGATCGAGCGCGCGAAGAAGGCCTACGACGGCTCCTCCACCGTCATGGCGGTTGACGTCTCCGGCGGCAACATCGGCTACGTGGCGCCCGGCAAGGGCCGCACCTGGGGACCGGTCTTCGACCTGCTCAGCCTCAAGCCCACCCTTGAGGTCGAAGGTTCGACCGACTCTCACACCGGTGACGACATCTCCGTCGAGGCCATCGCGCAGGCCAACCCCGCCTGGATCCTCGTGCTCGACCGCGACGCCGCGATCACCAAGGACGGCTCTAACACGCCGGCCGAGACCGTCATCAACGACAACGCTGCCCTGCAGAACGTGACTGCCCTCCAGAACAAGCAGGTCGTGTACGCGCCGAACGATACCTACACCAACGAGTCGATCATCACCTACACGGAGATCTTCAACTCCCTCGCGGACGCCTTCGAAGCAGCCAAGAAGTAACCCCCTGACACCCTTGCGGGTGCCGCCCCTCGGGCGGCACCCGCACCCCCATTCTCATGACGCATTCACCCACCACCGCGCCACCTTCCCCCCAGCCACCCGCATCCTCCGCTATGACGCCCACACCCGCCACGACCTCGTCGAGGCGGCCCCTCGCACTCGCACTGGCCACGCTGGCCGTCCTCGCCCTGCTGGTTCTGTCCCTGTCCACCGGTGAGTACTCGATCCTCTCCCAGGACGACGGCTGGCGGATCTTCCTCGCCGTGCGCGTTCCCCGCACCATCGCCCTGATCCTCTCCGGTGCCGCCATGTCCATGAGCGGCCTCGTCATGCAGCTGGTCACCCAGAACCGCTTCGCCGAACCCTCCACGACGGGCACGACCGAATGGGCGGGGCTAGGCCTGCTCGTCATCATGATCGCGTGGCCGGGTGCCCCAATCCTGGTGCGCATGACCTGCGCGATCACCTTCGCGTTCGCGGGCACGATGGTGTTCTTCGCGCTGCTGCGCCGCGTCTCGCTGCGCTCCTCGCTGCTCGTACCAATCATGGGCACGATGCTCGGCGCGGTCGTCTCAGCGATCTCCACGTTCCTCGCGCTGGAGACCAACACCGTGCAGAGCGTGGCCGTGTGGTTCCAGGGGTCCTTCACCTCCGTCTACGAAGGCCAGTACGAGATCCTGTGGATCGTCATCATCGTCGTCGCAATCGTCTTCATCATGGCCGACCGCCTCACAGCCGTGTCGCTCGGCGAAGACATCGCCGTGTCCCTCGGCGTCAACTACCACCGCATGGTCCTCATCGCGACCGGCCTAGTCGCCGTCGCCACCGGCGTCGTCACCGTCGTCGTCGGCTCCCTGCCCTTCCTAGGCCTCATCGTGCCCAACCTCGTCTCCATGACGATGGGCGACAACCTGCGCACCAATCTGCCGTGGGTGTGCCTGGCGGGCATCGCCCTGGTGACAGTCACCGACCTGCTCGCCCGCACCATCATCTCCCCCTTCGAGATGCCCGTCTCCGTCATCCTGGGCGTCCTCGGAGCCTTCGTCTTCATCGCGCTCGTGCTGCGCCAGGCCAAGAAGGGAGCCGTCCTATGAGCGTCCTGACTTCCCCCGCGCACCGCGAGGCCTCCTCCCCGACACCCGCCCCGGCCTCGTCCGCGCGCACGAAGCGCCCCGCCCGGCGTACCGGTACCTTCACGTCCTCGGCCGCCCGTCGACGCTGGTGGATCCTCTTCGGGGTCGTGTGCGCGGTGGCGATCCTCGCCTGCATCGGCCTCATCGCCTGGAAGAATCCCGCGGAGTTTGGAAGCCCGGTGTTCTGGAGGCTGGCCCGTCGGCGTGCCTTCGCGGTCCTCGCGATAGCCATCGTCGCGGTGTGTCCGGGCAT
>ERZ1699260.207-NODE-207-length-24944-cov-3.409518_pt1 | contig 24944 bp, 18 predicted proteins | sample MGYA00581519_ERZ1699260 | MGnify/ENA primary metagenome ERZ1699260 (study PRJEB42319, sample SAMD00040324) | human oral metagenome | material: saliva | host: Homo sapiens | study: EMG produced TPA metagenomics assembly of PRJDB4115 data set (Metgenomic analysis of... | reverse complement strand
CATCCAAGGCTGCCACTAGCACGCCTTACATCCCGGACATTACGCTGGATCGCTCTTCTCCCGTTCCGTTGTACTTTCAGATCTCCGAACCCATCGCTGAACTCATCAACACCGGAGCGTTGCCCGCAGACACTCGACTCGAAGACGAGCTATCGATGGCTGCTCGCTTGCACGTCTCACGCCCAACCGCGCGCCAGGCCCTGCAGCGTCTCGTCGACCGCGGCCTCCTGACACGACGCCGCGGCGTCGGCACGATCGTCTCCCCGAGCCAGGTTCACCGCCCCATGGAACTCACCTCCCTCATGAAGGACCTGGTTGAGGCCGGCCACAAGGTACAGACGACGATCCAGCGCTACGAGGCGCACCCCGCCACGGAGGCCGAGGCCGAGGCGCTGAAGATCGAGGCAGGAACGCTGATCGTTCACATCGAACGCACGCGCTTTACGAACAACGAACCGATCGCTGTGCTCAGAAACCTCATCCCAGCGGACATTGCCCCCACGATGCAGGAACTCGAGTCTGGCTCCCTCTACGGCCTCATGCGCGAGCGAGGCGTCATCCTCACCTCAGCCCGGCAGGTCATCGGGGCGCGTACCGCTACCACCAAGGAAGCCAAGCTCCTGTCCGAGCATCGCGGTGCCGCCCTGCTCACGACGCAGCGCACGACATACGATCCCTCCGGACGCATCGTGGAGTACGGCGACCACATCTACCGAGCATCGCGCTACTCCTTCGAGGCCAATCTTTTCGCGCAATAACAAGGAATTTGATAATTCGTCCTCACAGGTTGCAGGATACTGGTTGTAACAGTGACACCACTATGCGGGACACGACTCAGGCAACTCTACGAGAAGCACTCGACGAGAGTACACCCGCATCAGTTCACTGCCCCAGCACCCCCTTCACGGCCTCGTCCAGCGGCTGAGCGCCGCCGCCAAGCATCCGCTCAAGCGATTCCAGCGTGTAGTGCGACGGACCCGCCAAGAACGCGACCATCGCGCCGACCTCTGAGGGATCGACGCCCATGCGGGCAGCCCATGCACGCCGGTACAGGCGCAGCTGCGTCGCAAAATAGGCCAGCTTCTCCGGCTTCGTCTGACGCGTAACCGGCTGACCACTCTTCCAGTCGACTACCAGGAAGCGCTGTCCCTCCCCGCTCACGCGTTCGAAGACGGCGTCGATGCGTCCCTGCACGGACACACCACCCACCTCCACGGAGAAGGCCTCTTCGATGGCGACGGCCCGATAGTCCGCCAGTTCCCCCGCGACGAACGCGCGGAAGTTTTCGCGCAGCCTCTCGAGCAGCTCGCGTTCCTTCACCGTCAGCAGGGCCTCGTCTGCCCCGTCGTCACCGCCAGCCAACGCGACGTCCTCGCTGGACGCGACCGCAGAAGGATCCACGGCCTCGGACACAGGATCAGCTCCCGCGACGTGCAGCTCGCGCTCGGCCCACGCATGAAAAACCGTGCCCAGGGCGGAAAACGAGCTGGGCTTGACCGGCATCGGTCGGCGCATATCGCGCGCAAACTCATCCGCATCCTGCAGCATCGCCGACACCGACGTCGCCGGCACACGCTCGGCCCACAGGTCCACGACCGGCACCTGACGCCCCAATCGATCCTCCTCAATGAGGGCAACCGTGTCCCTCACCGCGGGGTCATCGCCCAGCTCCGCCAAGACCTCGAACACGTCCCGATCCTGCGCAAGCTCCCCCATCTGAGCGCGCACAGAGGCTGCCGCATCCGCGACGCGCTGACGCGACGGGCCGGGGGCGGGCGGGAAAGCCTCCGATGTCTGCGCCCCGCCGAGGCTCGCCTGCTCCTCCTCCGACGGTGCGGGAGCAAGCACGCACACAGCTGATCCGTCGGCCGACTCGACCCCCACGTCACGCCAAGAGCCTGAGGACCACGCGATCCCCTGGCCCAACCGCTCAACAACATCCTCCGAGACCGTCTCCGCCTGACCCACCAACTCGGCACTGGCCTCCATAAGGTAGCGCGACGGATGCCTGACCTTCTTGTCCATCTGCGAGGTCCACGAACCCACGAGCAACTGCGCGCTGCGCGCACGCGTCATCGCCACGTACGCAAGGCGACGCTCCTCACGCTCCGCATGCTCGCCGAGGGAAGCACCGTATTCGCCATCCAACCACTTCTTAAACGCGGTCGACGGCTTCTTCTCGCCCTCGACATCGAACTCGAAGGGAGGCAGATCGGCCTTATCCCCGCGCCACGGGTGAGGCAACGCGCCGTTATCCGTCACCCAAGCCGTCGACTTGGGCGGCTCATCCCGCCACGACCGTGTCTTGCTCCGATGCGACGGGAACACGCCGTCACTCATGCCAAAGACGACGACGCCGTCCCACTCCAGGCCCTTCGAGCCGTGAATCGTCAGGATCTGCACGGCCTTGGGGTCCGGCTCGCCCAGCGGCGCATCGAGTCCATCCTCGCGCTTATCCGCCATATCCAGATAGGCCAGGAAAGACCCAAGGGACGCACCGGGCGTCTCCTTCTCGTAGGCCGCAGTCACGGCGATGAACTCGTCCAGCGCGGCGCGCCCACCCATCGATAGAGGATCCGCGATGACGTCATCCAGGGTCCCCATGATGAGGATCGCACGCTCGACCTGCTCCGTGATTGAGCGCCCCACGCCCTCACGGACCTGCTGCAGGCGCTCTCCCAGCAGGCGCACGCGGCGCACCGCCTCCTCGCTGATCGCAGGGCGGCCTTCGTCGGCCCACCCGGGCGTCGGCGGACGATCCACAGCATCGAGAAGCACGGCCTGATGAGGATTCAGCCCCTCCGCACGCGCCAGGAAGCGCGCCCAGTCCCCCAGCGCCATCAGGTCGGCGGCCCCCAGGTCGATGCCCGCCAGGAGACGCGCCAGCCACGGGGAGGCCGCCACGTCGTACGCCAACTCCAGGGCCGCGCGCACATCCTGCACAGCGGGCTGATCCAGTAGGCCACCCAGCCCGACAATCTCCGTGGGGATCCCCGCCTCCCGCAAGGCGGCGTCGATCAGCGGAAAGTCCTTGCGACGCCTGCTCAGGACTGCGACCGTGCGCCGCTTGCCGTCCTTAACCGGCTGCGAGCGCACCCGCTGCACGAAGTCGACCATCGCCGCCAGGGCCTGGTCGTAGGCCTGCGTGTATGCAATCTCGACGGTTCCCTGCCCCGCGCCCGGACGAGGCACCAGAACAGGAGACTGCGCCTTGAGCGCGTCCTTACCCTGCTGATAGGAAGCCACCTCCCGCAGCGGCGCGGCCACGCGATTCGCCGCGTCCAGGATCGACACGTCGTTGCGCCACGCGGTGGACAAGGTGAGGGTCTGGTCCTCCTCGGCGACCCCCGTCTGGAAGCGCTCCAGGAACGTCTCCAGGGACGAGGCCGAGGCCCCCCTCCACCCGTAAATCGCCTGATTCGGGTCGCCCACCGCAGTAACGGCGTGATCGCCGAACAGCGTCGAGAGCAGCTCCATCTGGATGACGGACGTGTCCTGGAACTCGTCGAGGAGGACCGCGCGGAACTCGTCGCGCAGCGCGGCGCGCACAGCGGGTGCCTCGCGCACAATGCGCGTCGCCAGGACCAGCTGATCCGAAAAATCGAGAACACCCATGTCGCGCTTGCGCTGCTGATAGGCCTCGATGGGACCGAGGAACGCGAGACGGCGGCGGTTCGCATCAATGACATTGCGAGCCACGTCGTTTCCCCGCCCCACCTGCTCAAGCTCCCGGCCGAACTCCTCCAAGGCCTCGCGCGCAGTCTCGACCGTGTAGCCGTGCTCAGCGATCTCACCGGCGAGGTGCAGGATCTTGCCCACCACGCCCGCGGGACTCAGAGTCTCGTCCAAGTCGGTGGGCCACGCCTCGACGATCTGCGTCATCAGGTCGAGCGCACCCGCCTCGGAAAGCATGGCGAAATCGGGGTCGATGCCGATCCTCATCCCGTGCTCGGACACGATACGCTCCGCGAACGAGTTATAGGTCAGGGCCACCGGGTCTTCGTCAAGACGCTCGCGCATCTGCGGCATCTCACGCGACAGCAGACGGATACGCTCGCGCAGGCGGTCGCCCAGCTCCCCCGCCGCCTTGCGGGTAAAAGTCAGGCCCAGGATCGAGGCCGGGGTCAGGTCCGGGTGATTGGCCAACAGCCAGAGCACCCTCATCGACATGGTCTCGGTCTTACCCGACCCGGCACCCGCGACGACCAAGAGGGGGCGGCGTGGGGCCTCGACCACGCGTACCTGCTCCGGCGTCGGCGTCTTCGTCGCGTCGACGATTGCCTGGATCTGCATCGCGCTTAGCTTCATGGCGTTGTCCTTTCCCACGTCACTCCACCACCTTGCGGCCGCGCTCACGCGCCGGGCACAGCCGGTCAAAGGAACAGTACCGGCACGCATCCTCCGAGGGGGTCGCCTCGAAGTAAGGGCCGCGCGCAATGGCAGCGACCTCGCGCACCTTGCCCCGCCACTCCTCCAGCGTCTTCCCCTCCAGGGGCTTCTGATCGAAAGTCTTCGGTTTGTCCCCACCGAGCAGCGCGATGCGCGCCCCGGCCACCTGCTCCCCCGAGGCGAGGAGGGCCATCTGATAGGCCGCCAGCTGAGGATTGTCCGGGACGGTCTTCGCGCTATGCCCGCCCTTGCCCGTCTTCAAGTCCGTGACGCGCACTCCCTCGTCAACGTGCTCGAGGCGGTCCATGCGGCCACGAATCGTCACGCCCTCCACCTGGGCCTCCACCATCTGTTCGACCTCAACCCGGCCGGGCACGCCCACCAGGTAGGAAGCCAGATTGTCAACAATGGCGTGCGCACGACGATCCGCGTGCCGTCCGGCCCACGTGTCCAGGTTGTAGCCCAGCTCCTCGATACGCGCCTCGAGCGCCTCGGTCAGTTCCTCCGGTGTGCCGTGTGGATTCTCCTCCGCCAGCGCGTGAACGAGGGTTCCCAAGCTGGCCGCCGCATTCGACGGCCCGTCAGCGCCGATAGTAGTAAGGAACCAACGCAGAGGGCAGGCCAACGCCCGTTCAAACTGGGATGGGGAGAGTTTCACGTCGCCCTGATACTCCTCGTTGGTCGTAGGTGTACCACCCGCGCCCAGCCAGCGCTCCGGCTGCGCCAACGTGATGCCCTCACGGGCCATGAGAGCCAGGAGCGTCGCCGCAAGCTGGGCGTCCACCGTGTCATCGGAGGAGGCCGCACGCGCACGCAGATCCGCGATGTGCCCAGGCAGGGACAGGGGCGCTTCCACAACATCGAGCGGCACCACGTCGTTCTCTCGGGGCGTGCCCGCCAGGCGCGCCACCAGGTCGAAGAACACGGAGGGCGCGGCATCCTCCGAGCGCACAGCCCCCGCGTGCACATAGCACCGCGAGCGCGTCACAGCAGCCACGAAGAGACGATACTCGTCGTCCAGCACGGCTCGGCGCGCGGCCCGCGTAGAGTCGATAAGTTCTTCGCGCCCGTCATCGCCGATGACCGTGCGGCCCGCACCCACGTCTGCGAGCAGGTCGGCGCGCAGAATCCGGTCACGCAGCCGCATGTTCGGCCATGCTCCGTCCTGCAGGCCCGCGAGAACCACGACCTGCCAGTGGCGCCCCATCGCCTGCGCGGGTGTGAGGACCTCGACGCCGCCCGGGCGCACGCCCACGCGCGAAATCGTGTCGATGGGAACCGACCCCGCCAACAGCCCCGAGGCGAAATCACGCGCGGATCCGGCGGGGTTGCGTTGCTCCCACACGTCCGCGACGCGCAGGAGGGCGACGACCGCGTCAAGCTGATCGTCAAACCACGCCGAGGCCTCGTCCGATCGGATGGCCCGCGAGCGCCAGTCCTCGGCGACGCCGCACGCCTCCCACAATTCCCACAAGCGTTCCTGCGGGCGCGCGTCGCGCTGGCGGGCCAACTCCCACATGCGCGCTGCCTTCGTCAGCACACGCGCCAGGGCTCGGTCGTTCCACCCGCGCCGCCCCGGGGCCTCGGCCCCCTTCTCGAGCGTGGGTCGCCACGTGTCGGGATCATCGACGAGGTCGGCTACCGTCAGCGGGATAACCGCGGTCTCGTCGCCCGCCTCCTCGGCGGCCAAGGCGCGCGCGGCATTCAGACGGCGCAGCAGCCGGTGAACTGCCAGGGCGTCCGCCCCAACCAGAGCCGACGGCAAGAGGCGCTCGGCCAGCTCCCGGCGAATGGCCACGTCCGTGTCACTCTCCCCCGTCGGAATAGTCACGAGGTCCAAGAGAAGGCGCGTCGTGGACTGCGACGCGAAGTCGAAAGCACGCCCGCCGCCGGCCAGGGGAACGCCGCCGCGCGCCAAGTAGCGCCTGGTTTCAGCAACCATGGAGGAGCTGCGCACGATGACGACCTGGTCCGCAAAATCGATGCCGTCATGCAGGTGCCGGGCACGCAGGGCGCGGGCGATGAGTGCGCCCATCTGCGAGGGCGTGGCACCCAGGTGCGTCACCAGAGCACCCGTGGGCGCATCGTGGGCGACGTCCGCGTCGCGTCGCGCGGGCGACCCCGACTGCGCGATACGCGAGCAGGCCTGTCGAGCCAAGTCACGCACGACGCGGGACATGTCATACACCTGACCCAACTCAGTGATCTCGACACCGAGGGTGCTAGCGAGCCTGCGGTCCAGGTGTGGCTCTCCCCCACGATACCCGGCCACGGCCACGTCCGAATCCGAGAACGCGACGATGCGGGCACCCGCGTCCCGGCATGCAGTCAGGAGCGTCAGCGTTGAGGGCGTGCAATCCTGCAGGTCATCCACGATGACGACATCCGGCACCGGGCACGGAGCCTGCACGCCATGCGCCTCAGCATCCCTCTCCCACGCGCCAATCAAGTCCGCAGCAAGGGACTGGATGCGCGAGAGGTCCACGCGCAGCGTCTGCGGATACTCCGGGGATCGCTCGGGTCCCTCCTCCAGGGCGGCAACAATCGCACCCGCCCCCTCCCACTCGGGATGCCCGAAACATGCTCCGGCCTGCGCCAGCTTCTCCGAGTCCATCCCGGCCTCGCCCACGCGCGCCACCAGGTTACGCAGCTCCGCGCGAAACGCCGGCATCGCGCGCATCTGCTCACCGATATCCTCGGGCCAGGGTGCCTCCACGGTCTGCAACAGCTCTGCCAGCAGCTGATCCTGGGCCGCGCCCGTCACCAGCTCCACGCCTTCCAGAGGGATCTCGCGCTGAGTGCGCCACGTCGCCACCACCTGATACGCAAACGACGCAGGCGTGCGCACCGGACGCACCACCGACGGGCCGAGCGCCTGCGCGCGCGGCGTGAGTACGTCAGCGCGCGTACGATCAGGAGCGAGAATCATCGCGGAATGTCCCTGAGCAACCGCCTGCTCGAACACCGCGAGCGCACACGTACTGCGCCCCGACGACGGCGCCCCGCGAGCAATCGTATCCGAGTGCTGCGCTCCCTCGACAACCGCGCGTTGCGCCTCATTCAGCGCAGGAAGACGCCACCAACCCTCCGGGCGACGCCGCAACCTGACCTTGATTTCGCTCATGACGCAATACTGGCAGACCCCACCCACATCTGCGGCACATATGATGGGCGTGACGACATTTACCAGCAAGGAGTCAACATGGAGATCTTCATCGGCATTCGCGATAACACGCGTCAGCTCGGTCTCGACGTCGACATGACCGAAGGCGAGCTCATGGCCAAAGTTCACGAGGCCCTTACCTCCCCCAACGGCGTCCTCGACCTCACCGACACCAAGGGCCAGCGCACCCTCGTTCCCGCCAACGCCCTCGGCTACGTGCAGATCGCCAGCAAGACAGAGCGTCGCGTCGGCTTCGCGATCCACTGACCCGCACAGACAAACGAGGCCGGGGAACGCACTGCGGAACTGAACCGCTCGCGCTCCCCGGCCTCGTCTACACCCTGCGGCCTCAGGCCTTCAGGTGAATGTCCTTCATGCGCTCCCCGTGGCGCTTGATCACGTACTCCGTGATCTCATCGACATTGTCCGGCGTCATCGCCAGCTGCGGATAGGTGAACAGCGTGGCCCGCACGAGGCCGAGGGCCTCACCCGCCACGCGGCGACCCCACAGAGACAGGCGATCCGCCAACTGCGGGTCCGCCTCAATCTGCGGTCCCAGGTGCGCGCGCACCCAATGCCCCTGCTCGAATGGCCAGACGTCCTCGATACCCTCAAACAGGCCGTGGACACGGGCAACACGAATCAGCATGTCACCGAGCATGCCGCGCGTAATAAAGGTCTTCACCGCGCGCTCCGCAAACGTCGTCGGCAGGGTGCGCGCATCCAAATCGTCATACGCGCTCGTAAACGCACTAGCGGCCTCCAGCAAATCAAAGTCACGGTGCTCACACCACACCTCCAGCTGCTGATACAGCGCAAAACACTGCGCAGCCATACGCGCGTGCTCCACGTGTGCCTCAAACGTGGGGGCCTGCTCTCCGTCCTTCGCCAGGCGCGTCATAAACGCGAGCGAAGAATACGCGAGAATACCAAGGACATCAGTGTCGTCGGCCGGGACAGAAACATATTCGTGAGCCATGAGTCCAGCATAGTGCCTGACAAGCGCCCTGGCTCCCACTGTCCACACAATCCACACGTTCTCACCCCCTCTGTGACCAGCACCTCCCCCGCTCGCCCGCTTCACACGATTACACTGAAAAGCGACCACCGGAAGCCCGGTCGCATTCTTTTTGCACATCACACGTTCGCGCGGACGACTTTCCCCGCGCTAGACATTGCGCGATCGGCACCGACCCCAACCCCGGAAAAGCCCGGGAGACAAGGCAGATCGTGACCACCACAAACACCGAGGCCCTCGAGCCCACCCCCGACAACGACGCCGCCACGCAGGCCGTGTCCTCCGCGCAGGCCCCCGCCCAGGCCTCGTCCGTCGAATACTCCGCAGGCGTCGTCCGCCTGGGCAACATCAAGCCCGCGGCCCCCGAGGTCGAAGAGGCTACCCCTGACATTACTGACAAGGGCGGCGACAACCTCGACAAGAAGTCCTTCGCGGACTTCGGCGTCACCGACCCGATCGTCGACGCCCTCGAAGACAAGGGCATCACGCACCCCTTCCCGATCCAGGCCCTGACCCTCGGCCCCGCGCTGGACCGCCACGACATCATCGGCCAGGCCAAGACTGGTACCGGCAAAACCCTTGGCTTCGGCATCCCCGTCCTCGAGGACGTCATCGCGCCAGACGAAGAGGGCTACGAGGACCTGCTCAACCCGAACCAACCGCAGGCTCTCATCATCCTGCCGACCCGCGAACTCACCAAGCAGGTTGCCCAGGACCTGCGCGAGGCCGCCAAGTACCTGTCGACCCGCATCGTCGAAATCTACGGCGGCGTCGCCTTCGAACCCCAGATCGAGGCTCTCGAGCGTGGCGCCGACATCGTCGTGGGCACGCCCGGCCGCCTCATCGACCTGCTGCGCAAGGGCCACCTGCACCTGTCCGGCGTCGAGACCGTCGTCCTCGACGAGGCCGACGAAATGCTCGACCTGGGCTTCCTGCCCGACGTCGAGACGCTGCTCAGCCGCGTCCCCGAGAACCGCCACACCATGCTGTTCTCCGCGACCATGCCCGGCCCCGTCGTGGCCCTCGCCCGCCGCTTCATGGTCCAGCCCACCCACATCCGCGCGCAGGACCCCGACGACCAGAACCAGACCGTCAACACGGTCAAGCAGGTCATCTACCGCGTTCACGCCATGAACAAGGTCGAGGTCATCTCCCGCATCCTCCAGGCCGAAGGCCGCGGTCGCACCGTCATCTTCTGCCGCACCAAGCGCACCGCCGCCCGTCTGGGCGAGGACCTGACCGCCCGCGGCTTCGCGGTTGGCGCGCTGCACGGCGATCTCGGCCAGGGTGCCCGCGAGCAGGCTCTGCGCGCCTTCCGTAACGGCAAGGTCGACGTCCTGGTCGCCACCGACGTCGCCGCGCGAGGCATCGACGTCGACGACGTCACGCACGTCATCAACTACCAGTGCCCCGAAGACGAGAAGATCTACATCCACCGCATCGGCCGCACGGGCCGCGCGGGCAACTCGGGCACGGCCGTCACCTTCGTCGACTGGGACGATACACCGCGCTGGTCGCTCATCTCCAAGGCCCTGGGCCTGGGCGTGCCGGATCCGCTCGAGACCTACCACACCTCCCCCCACCTGTTCACCGACCTGGACATTCCGGAGGGCACGACCGGTCGCCTGCCGCGCGCCAAGCGTACGCGCGCGGGCCTGGACGCCGAGGTCCTCGAAGATCTGGGCGGCTCCGCTCCCCGCTCCGAGGGACGAGGCCGTGGCGGGCGTTCCGGGTCGCGTTCGGGTTCGCGTGGTGGCTCGCGTGGCGGCCGTGGGCGTTCGTCACGTGGTGCTTCGGCTTCTTCCTCGGACGCGTCGCGTTCGCGCGGATCGCGTCGCGGCTCCCAGGACGGTGATCGCACGCTGAACGCCGGCAAAGGCGGTCGTTCCGACCGCGGCACGCGTGGCCGTGGCCGCGGCGAACACTCGCAGCGTTCGGGTTCCGGTGATGCTGGTGCCGCTGGTTCGGCTGGCTCCGGTTCTGTTGCTGGTTCTGAGCGCGCGCCCCGCACCCGCAAGCGCATCCGCCGCCGCAAGAACGCAGAGTGACGCGGTAGCGTGGCACGGCCTTGGCGTGAGGCGTTAGTGCGTGGCGCTGATAGCGCTCAGCGTTTATGCGCATTCCGCCAGTCAGTGACCACGCTGCGCATCTGATGCGCACGCCGGTCATCACAGCACCCACGCGATGATCGCGCCGCGTTCGTACAGCAATAGGAGGGACCCGAGCCACACGGCTTGGGTCCCTCCCCTGTTTGTTTTCCTACGGCGAAGCCCCGCTGCGCCGTTGACGCACGTAGCTCCGGCTCGCGCACACGGGTGTGGTGAGCATTGGAGGCTTCCACGCCCACCCACGGCCGCAGCCTGAGTCTGTCACCGACGCACTCCACGCCTGCAGCACGAGGGCCGCACGAGAGGCGCTACACCCGTTACGTCGCGATGCACCCGTTACGTCGCGATGCACCCGATCAGAAAGGGTGTAATGCCTACGGATCGGGTGCACCGCCGCCCACAACAAGCCCAACCGCGAAAACGTTTCGTCTCGCAAGAAGCCGCGCCGGCTGCCCCTCGGCAACCGGCGCGGCCTTGCTCTCACAATTCAGCTCTCCAGGTCCTGGTAGACCGGCTGCCACATGGCGCGGCGAACGGCCTCGACGACGTCACCCGGATCCATGTCGCACTGGCCATCTGCGATAGCCTGACGGACGACGGCAACCGCGACAGTCGCCGACGACGCACGCAAGTGGTCCACCGGCGGCAGGAGGGACGCACCCAGCTCGTGCGACGTCACCTGACTGGCCACGGCCTCGGCGGCGGCCAGAATCATCGCATCGGTCACGCGAGGGGCGCCGGACACGATCGTTCCAAGCCCCAGGCCCGGGTACAGCAACGAGTTGTTTCCCTGCCCGATGTGGAAGGTCGTCCCCTCGTAGTCGAAGGGCAGGATCGGAATGCCCGTGGCCACCAGCGCGCGCCCCTTAGACCAGGCGATGATGTCCTGCGGCATGACCTCGATTTTCTCCGTCGGATTCGACAAGGGCAGGACGATGGGTCGCTCGCACCCCTCGTTCAAAGACTCGATGACATCCTGCGTGAAGGCGCCGTGATCCGTCGACGTTCCGATCAGGATCGTCGGGCGGACGCGGCGAACGGTCTCCAGCAGGCTGATCGCACCGTCCTTGCGCTCCCAGTCGGTGACCTCAGAGGCGCTGCGCGCGTAGGCCGCCTGGTAATCGGGCAGCCCCTCCATGTCATCGGTCACCAGTCCGGCGCGGTCGATCAGCCAGATGCGGTCCTTCGCCTGCTCGGGTGTCAGTCCAGCGCGCACCATGCCCGCATGGATCTGATCGGCCATGCCGGTTCCCGCAGTGCCCGCGCCGTAAACAAGGAGACGCTGGTCCGCGAAGGTCGTGCCGTTGGTCTTCATGCCCGCAATGACAGCGGAGATGACGATCGCTCCGGTGCCCTGCATGTCGTCATTGAAGATGCGGTACTTATCCCGGTTGTTGACGAGGATGCGGCGCGCGTTCGAAGCACCGAAGTCTTCGAAATGCAGGAGTGCGCGCGGGTACAGCTCGGATGCGACGCTCAAGTACTCATTGACGAGGGCGTCGTAGCGTTCTCCGCGCACACGACCATGGCGGTTGCCGAGGTAATCGGGGTCGTTGAGCAGCTCCTCGTTGTCGGTGCCGACGTCGAGGTTGACCGCGATGACGCGCGAGGGGTCAATACCGGCTGCGGCTGTGTAGACGGCGAGCTTGCCGACGGAGATGTCGGTGCCGTTCACACCCCAGTCGCCGATGCCGAGGATCTGTTCGGCATCGGAGACGACCAGGAGATCGACGTCATCGGGGCCGAGGCCGAGGCCTTCAAACGTGGGCCGCACATCCTCGACTCGATCGACGGACAGGTAGGTGGCGCGCGAGCGGCGGTAGTCTGCGGACCACTTCTTGATGGCCTCGCCGATCGTCGGATCGTAGATGACGGGTAGGAGTTCGGCGATGTGGTCGATGATGACCTTGTAGTACAGCGTCTCGTTGCGGTCGTGCAGCTGTTCGAGGTAGATGTACTTGTCGAGGTCGTCGTCGAGTCGACACACCTGCTTGTAGGCGCGTGCGGCCTGTTGTTCAAGCGTTTCGACAGCTGCGGGAAGACGACCCATCAGCCCGAAGCGCTTGCGCTCATCGAGGGTGAAGGCGGTCCCACGGTTGGTCTGAGGATCGGCAATGATCTGGGGTTTTGCTGGCATCAGCGGCTCCTTTCTGGTAGCTGTTTTCAGCGTAAACCAGTTGCACGCCGCTGTCCCTGTCTATCGTTTGGCATTCTCTCAGCGGGCTCCCAGGAATGCGCGGCCTCATGAAGCTGGCGGGGGTCGCACGGTTCGATTGCATTGGTTCCACTCAGGAATTCGCGTGCTACATGGCCGGGCTTGCTTCCCCCGGCGATCACACCTGCGGCTGGACGACCAGCACGCTGCACAGTCACCTTGCCTGGCGATACTGGTTCCGTTGGGGATGTGGCGCCTCATCGACAACAAGCGTCATCGCGGATCTGGCGGGTAGCCACATCCCCTACCCGCGTTCTACAGGCCCCGATCACGCAGCGATACACCCGATCCGTCGCGGTGCACCCGATCAGAAGGGGTGTAATGCCTACGGATCGGGTGCAACGCCGCCTCCCACAACAAGCCCAACCGCGGACACTCCCTCCCGACACACCACAACCGGCAGCATCGGACGCCGCCACACGACCTCGACACACTCGCACCGATTCCGCGCAAGAGCCGTTGCACCCGTTAGGTCGCGATACACCCGATCCGTCGCGATACACCCGATCCGTCGCGATACACCCGATCCGTCGCGACGCACCCGATCAGAAGGGGTGTAATGCCTACGGATCGGGTGCACCGCCTCCCACAACAAGCCCAACCGCGGGCAATTCCTCCCCACAGACCCCTACCGTCTGCATCGGACGCCGCCACATGGCCTCGACATGCTCACCCCGGCTCCGAACGAGAGGCGCTGCACCAGTTAAGGAGCGTTACACCACCTCCGAGCTGGTGTAATACCCAGCTAAGTGGTGTAACACCACTGAGCAACAAGTATCAGTGCGGCGACATGCCACGACTCTCCAGTCAAAACACGAGGCAACGCAGCTCAGCGGCGACTGAGGAGACGGTTCACCACCGAGAATTACACGCCGACAGCAACACCACTCCCCACCATTGCCACTTTCGTAAGCTAAATTCACGCAAGATCATCACACCATTCCACACTAAACCAAGAAAGGATCAAGGTGGCACATTTCAACCAATAATCGAAACATCGACTATCGAGACATACGCCCACCGAACCTCAGTGCGCAAACCAACAGATTATTCAGCTGCACAGCAGAGACCAAAAGTCACTTCACTTGCGAGAAATTAGGCATTTTAGGAAGAATCGGCACAATAAAGTAAATTACCAATGCAAGAACACACAGGGTAGTAGCAAACGAGAAAGACACGTTATACATAGGAACCAAAACGGTAAATTCATTACCACCCTCTTGACATCCCTTCTGAACACACCCCCATACCAAGGTATACGAATCCATCATCCGCGGAAACAGAAGACCAATTACACCAAGAAAAGCATACGAAACATATGACAGCCCCTTCCCATTCTCAAGATTTCCAAGCAGAGACATTTGTAGCGCAACAGAACCCATAAAGATCACAAAAATAACAAAAGGCTCAATGAATGAAACACTTCCACTTAAATCACCGATTGACAGAACTAGAGATTCCGTTGGCATAAATTTCAAAACAACAAATAGAACGCCAAACACGAACGCAAGATAAGCGGACCTCAAATAATATAATCCTTTTGCGCCATCAATAATAAAAAGAAGAAGAAGACCAAGCAAAAAGAGCAACGGGAGAAGAACGAACATCCTTGAGATACCAACATACCTAAAACCCTCCCAAGCACAACATCCCACAGCAATAAGAAGCAGAACAGTTGCCGTCACATAAAAGATAATCTTCCAAGTCTTCGATGACTGAATTGTTTCAACACTCATAGAGGCAGTGTAACAGACACACGAATTTTACGCAACATGCTAATCCGCGTTTTAGCAGGGGAAACTAACCTTACAGTTACTCCTGCAGATTCACCGCCCCACGTTCGGCAAATCCAGCTCCACAAGAACGGGGTTCAAGCGCACCCATTCCACGGCCAGCTCCGTGACGTCGTCGGCTGCCTGGTGGGACATGGAGCGGCACTTCAAGGAAGCGACGGCGGCCTCGGCCCGAGCCACGGAGGCAGGCGGCATCGGCAGGCCTGAACGCACGACAACACTGAGATACTGGTCCAGCAGCTTCCCAAAAGAACGATCCCAGTTGATGCCGCCGTTGTCGTACACTTCGTGGCCAACCCGCCCCGCAATGCGAATGACCTCGCCCTGCAGCGTCTGACACTGGCCACTGTCGGGCACGAGAAGATCCCATAATTGCCCGTACTGGCGCAGAGCAGGCACGGACGGATCCAGCTCCAGCCGCTCCCCCACTACAGGCGCACGCTGCGCCTCCCGCTGTTCCACCCCGAACAGCGCGCACAGCTCCGACAACGCAGCCGAGGCCTCGTCGAACGTCGCCTGAGACACCGTCTCCGGCAGACCGTGCGTGATGAACGTGCAGCGCATCCGGTCCATGGCCCGCAGCGCGATGGGCACACGCTCGCCGACAGGTGCCCCAACGGACAGAAGCAACCGAATCACCGCGAGCGCGCGTGGGGCGTCCAGGAAGTTGTGCCAGGACACCACGTTCTCGACAAGCGTCGCCTTCCCGTACACCCTCGAGTCGGCAACAACCATCGGATCCGCGCCCCACGCAATCATCCGCGACACGTCGGCGATGGGAAAACGCTCAACGACGCCGAACAGCGCCGTCTGATCGGAGGTGTCGCGGGCGTTGATGTCGCCTCCGCGAGCGATCAGCATCGGAATCTGGTCGAGGCATCGCGAGCTCACGCGCGCGTGAATCGGGGTACGTTCGTACCGATCACGCGAGTTGATGTCCTCGCCCCGCGCGAGCAGGAAGTCCGTGATCTCCTCGGCGGCCGGGAAATGCATGAGCCGCGACTCATAGGCGGAACCCCGCAGGTACGCGCCGACCTCGCAGCGCTCGACCGCCTGAGCGACGGCCTCGACGTCCCCGGATGCGATGATCTGCTTGATGTCCGCGGGCAGGGTCTTGCGCAGGCGCATGCCTACTCTCCTCTCTGAGTTCCTGGGGCCAGCCTCACCGCGCGCCTACTCCCCCTCAGACGACCCGACACCGTGCTTCGCGCGCTCCGTGAGCACGCGCTCGACGACGCGCGGCAGGCGGGTGGGGGTGTCGCGGTGGCGGCTCATGGCGAGGAACAGACGGATGCGGCTCAGCGGCGAGACGCGCACGGATTCGGGCCAGCGCGCGGCCACGTACTGCACGGCGTCGGCGACCTCAAGGCGCCGCGTCGAGTTGCCGACGCGCACCCACAGCTCGGCCTCGCCCTTGCCCTTGGGACCCTTGAGGTACACGGGGCGCGTGGACGGCGGGATGGTCACCCGGCATACTTCCTGGGGTCCGTAGCCCTCCTGGGGGTCCGAGGCCTCGGCGAAGTCGAGGAGCGGCAGCGCGGCGGCGTTGGTGCCCAGGCGCTGGCCCCACAGGTCGCGGATCCACAGCTCGAAGCGGTCGGCGTCCGGGGTCTTGAGGGTCGCGTAGTCGGGGCCGAGGCCGATGAGGCGACCGTCGTCGTCCACGCCGATGAGGAGGGTGCCGCCGCCGGAGTTCATGAACGCGGCGACCGTCTTGGCAATGACGGTCTCCATGGCGTCGTCGCGTTTGCCAGCGCGCATGTTCCAGCGGGCGCTGGACTTGAATTCGAGGGAGTCGGATTCGCCGCGCTTGGCGACCTCGGCGATGGGTTCGAGGCCGGGGCGCGGGTGCAGGTAGGCGACGATCAGGGACACGATGATGACCACGACGGCGGCCACCGCCGCGGCCACGCCGATCATCGCGGGGCGCCACATGTCGGAGGAGGAAAAGATCCAGCCTGCGACCAGCAGGCCTCCCCACAGGCCCCCGAGGCCGGTGAGGGTCGCCGAGGCCGTGGACATCGTCATGCGCGAGGCCAGGAGGCGGCGCACGACCATGCCGATCACCCAGGCGATCACGAGCAGCAGGACCTGAATGCCAATCCAGCGCAGCAGGTCGGGGTTCTGGGGTGTGGCCCCAAAGCGAGGTCCCTCGGCGGTCATCTGCGCTCCTCACACAACGAGTCGGCGGTGGGTCGGATACCAAAATCCTATCCCACCGCCGACTGGCGCTCAGCGGGTCATGCGCTCAGCGCAAGGACGTGTGCTTCTCGATCGAGCGGGACGCCCACAGGCCCAGGATCAGGGCGAACAGGGGCACGAGGACATAGGAGCCGAGGCCGATGACGTTCGGTTGCCCCTCGGTTCCCATCGTCGCGCGGTACGAGGTCCACATGATCTCGGTGGAGAAATGGCCGTCGGTCGTGACGGACAGCGGAAGGAAGAACGTGCCAACCGTGGAAAGCACCTGGTTCACGATGTACAGCAGGACGAAACCGATGATGGGCGCGCCGAAGCCGAGGTGATTGAAGCGGCCTTCCGCACCGATCGTCATGACGGCGCAGCCCTGCACGATCCACGACATCGACAAAACGATCTGCACCGCAATCATGATGACAACGGTAGATGTGGGCATTCCGGCCACGACGGAACGCGGTCCGGCCGTGTACTCGGCGAGGCTGATGCCGTCGCTCCACGCGGCAGACGCCGCGACCGCGATGATTCCCCCAACGGCCAGGGCGAGGGCCAGGAGGCACTCGATCACGATGCGACTCACTTTCGCCCAGAAGATGACCGTGCCGGAGATCGGCAGGCTCATCGTGAAGTAGCCGCGCTGCCCGTAGAGGGTCTTCCAGTAGTCGGCCAGGGCCGCGATCGCGCATGCGGCCGGTGTGAGCGCGCACAGGGCGTAGGCGAGCATCGCGGTGGAGCCGCTGATCCCCGGCAGCCCTGCGGCGACGATTCCTGCGGCAACCGCGATAACAGCGATAAACGCCCCGCAGGAACGCGCATCCGCCACGAGGCGCGACCGGATTTCGTATGCAAGAAGTTTGGTGTACATCAGCGGTACTCCTTCCGGAAGATGGCGTCGAGGGAATCGCCATGCGTGGCCCGCAGGTCGTCGGCGTCTCCTTGTAGGAGGACCTGTCCGTCCTTCATGAAGAGCGCGTAGTCGACGAAGTGCTCAATGTCGGAGATGAGGTGGGTGGACATGATGAGCAGCGACGCGGGGTCGAACTCGCGCAGGATGCCCTCGAGGATGACGTCGCGCGTCGCCGGGTCGACGCCGCTGATGGGCTCGTCGAGCAGGTACACGCGGGCGCGCCGGGACATGATGAGGCTGATCTGGAGCTTCTCCCCCATGCCCTTGCTCATCTCGCTGAGGCGGCGGTCGGTGGGCAGGCCGAAGAAGTTGATCATCGAGGCGGCCTTGTCGGCGTCGAAGTCGGCGAAGAACGTGGAATAGACGCGGATGGCATCCGCAGCGGTCCAGTCGGTGTTCAGGAAGTCGGCGTCGGGCAGGTAGGAGACGATCGCCTTGGTGGCGACGCCGGGTGCGTGCCCGTCGATGGTCACGGTGCCCTGGTAGTCGGAGAGAACTCCGGCGAGAATCTTGAGCAGCGTGGTTTTACCGCAGCCGTTGGGGCCCATGAGGCCGACGATGTGCCCGGCCTCCAGGCTCAGGTTGTAGTCGCGTAGAGCGGGGGTCGAGCGGTAGCTCTTCGTCAGGCCGGTGACCTCGACGAGGCCGGGGCCAGCCGCGCTCGCGCCTGTGGGTTGGGTGGTCATGAGAGTGTGTCCTCCTGGTTTACAGGTCCGCGTTCCAGCGTTCATCGACGAGGCCGTGGGCACCTTCAACATCGACGCCGAGGGCTCGGCAGGCGCGGATGAAGGCGTCTGCTGCGGCGCGCGCGTCCTCCTGGCGGAGGGCGTGGAGCGCCGTGTCGTCGGTGGCGACGTATCGTCCGGCCGTCCGCTTGGAGACGGTGAGGCCTTCGTCGTCGAGGGCAGCGAGGGCTCGCTGGACGGTGTTGGGGTTGGTGCCGGCCTCGATGGCGAGGTCGCGGACGGAGGGGATCTTCTGGCCGGGCTTCCACGTGCCGTCGGTGATACGGGCGCGGAAGCTGTCGGCCAGCTGGATCCAGATGGGGCGGGTGTCATCGATGCGCATCGATGTGTCCCTCCTGTCTTGCTGTATTAATACACTAATACAATGACACAGTTTTCAAACTGTGTCAATCCACTAATACAGTTCAGTCACATGCTGACACACTCGCACGTTTCCAGACACGGAGAAAGGCCCGGAACCATGCGGTTCCGGGCCTTTCCTACGCGAATGCGTCAGGCGATCGGCGCACCCTCGATGTGCCAGACCTCGCGAGCGTAGTCGGAGATCGTACGGTCCGAGGAGAAGCGGCCGGAGCGGGAGATGTTCGCCCACACGCGCTTGTTCCAGGCCTTCTGGTCGCGATAATCGGCGGCCATACGATCCTTGGTCTCACGGTAGGAGGCGAAGTCGCCCAGGACGTAGTACACGTCGGCCGGATCGTAGCCGCCCTCGAGGATCGAGTGGCGGATGTCGTAGAACCAGCCGGAGTTGTTGTCATTGAGCGTGCCATCGGTCAGGGCGTCGATGACGCGCTTGAGGCCGGGGACGTTCTCGTAGTGCCAACGGGGATCGTAGTGGCGACGCAGCTCGGGCAGCTCATCGTCGGTCGCGCCGAAGATGTAGGCGTTGTCCGCGCCCACGGCCTCGAGAATCTCAACGTTCGCGCCGTCCAGGGTGCCCAGGGTGAGGGCACCGTTCATCATGAACTTCATGTTGGACGTGCCCGAGGCCTCCTTGCCGGCCATCGAGATCTGCTCGGAGACGTCGGCGGCGGGGATGATGTGCTCGGCGGGCGAGACGTTGTAGTTGTGGACGAAGACGACCTTGATGCGGCCGTTGATGTCCTCGTCGTTGTTCACCAGCTCCGCGATGGCGTTGATGAGCTTGATGATGGCCTTGGCGCGGATGTAGCCGGGGGCAGCCTTCGCACCGAAGATGAACACGCGGTTGGGGGTGTCCAGCGTCGGGTCGTCCTTCATGCGGAAGTACAGGTCCAGGACGTAGAAGGCGTTGAGCAGCTGACGCTTGTACTCGTGCAGACGCTTGATCTGAACGTCGAAGATCGAGTCGGGATCGATCTCGACACCCTCGCGTTCCTTGATCCACGCGGCGAAGTCGACCTTGTTGGCGTGCTTGATCTCGCCCAGGCGCGTGAGCACATCATCGGTGCCAGCCTCGGTGAAGTCAGAGAGCACGGTGAGGTCGCGGACCCACGCGTCGGAACCGGTGACCTCGTCGAGGAGGGCGGCCAGGCGGGGGTTGCACTGCTTGAGCCAGCGGCGCGGGGTCACGCCGTTGGTCTTGTTGTTGAAGCGCTCAGGCCAGATGGCGTACCACTCCTTGAGGGTGTCGCGCTTGATGATCTCCGTGTGGAGGGCGGCGACGCCGTTGATGGAGTAGGACGCGTAGCAGGCGATCCAGGCCATGCGCACGGTGTTCCCAGAGACGGGGGCCATGTAGTCGATGGTGCCCTGGTCGAGGCCACGCTCGGCCATGTCGATACGGAAGCGACGGTCGATCTCGCGGACGATCTCGGCGATGCGCGGGAAGAGGCGGTTGAAGATGTGGATGTCCCAGGTCTCGAGGGCCTCGGCCAGAACCGTGTGGTTCGTGTAAGCGAAGGTCTTGGAGACGACTGCCCAGGCCTCTTCCCAGCCGAGGCCGTGCTCGTCCATGAGGATGCGCATGAGTTCGGGGATGGCGAGGACCGGGTGGGTATCGTTGAGCTGAACGGCGTTGTACTCGGCGAAGCCGTTCAGGTCGGTGCCGTGGTGACGCACGTAGTTCTCGACGATCTCCTGCAGGGAGGCGGAGCAGAAGAAGTACTGCTGGCGTACGCGCAGGACCTTGCCCTCGAACGTGGTGTCGTTGGGGTACAGGACGCGGGAGATGTCCATGGTGCGCTCACGGTCGATGATCGCGTCGGTGAAGCGCTGGGAGTTGAAGGCGTCGTAGTCGAACTCTTCGATGGGTTCGGCCTTCCACAGACGCAGGGTGCCCACGTTCTTGGTGCCGTAGCCGGTGATCGCGATGTCGTAGGGGACGGCACGCACGGTCAGGTCGGCGTAGGAGACGATGCGAGCGAGCTCTTCGCGGCGGGTGACGAAGGGGTAGCCCTCCTCCATCCACGGGTCCGGGTGCTCGGTCTGGAAGCCATTGTCGAAGAGCTGCTTGAACAGGCCGTAACGGTAGAGGATGCCGTAGCCGCGCACGGGCAGGTCCAGGGTGGCGCAGGAGTCCAGGAAGCAGGCGGCGAGGCGACCGAGGCCACCGTTACCGAGGGCGGCGTCCGGCTCCTCTTCGAGAACCTGGCCAAGATCGAGGCCGTAGGCGGCGAGGGCTTCGCGAGCCTTCTCGACGAGGCCAAGGTTCGACAGGTTGTTCAGCAGGGCGCGGCCCATGAGGAACTCAGCGGAGAAGTAGTGTTCCTGGCGGCCCTTGGCGTAACGCTCGGTGGTGGCGGCCCAGTTGTCAGCGATCTGATCGACGATGGCAGCGGACAGACCCTGCCACACCTCCATCAGAGTCGAGTCTTCAACGGGGCGCCCGGAGGTCGCACGCACGTGCGAGGGCAGCGACTGCGTCAGATCCAGCGTCATATGACTTCCTTTTTCGTGTCTATGCCCTCCCGCCAAGCGGCGAGCCCCGGGTTGGGATCGGGCCTCGCCTTAGAGATTACCTATCCGCGCAGCTAATTCCCTGTTTTGACCATTCTCTGGGAGATTCACCACCCCTCTCACGTGACCAACTACACCCCCGAGCAAGGCCCCATGACTAAAGACCCAACCCCCACACTCCCCTACCAGCTCACGCGAGGCCGGACCTGCGCGAAGACTCACGAGCATCACACAATGACAGCAGGAACACTGAACTGGCCGGGTGGAGAGAATCGCAGGGGCCGAGGCTTCTCCCAATCCCGGAGAGCACAGCGCTGCACACGATAAGGCACCACAGCGGAGGTACCCAACATCAGGGGTGTGCCCCTGCGGGGGCACTGCCCGCAGGGGCACATATACAGGAAAGTGGCACCCCTCGGGCGAGCGATGCCACTTTCCATCACCGGTTCATCATGAGGGCTCAATTCATGGTGACTTTCGGTACTCCCATTGTGCATGTGACGCGCATATCAGTTCAAGGCGAAACACCTCGTTTTCGTTGCAAATCTGCGGTACATCCGTGCACATTTGTGCATAAAGTCGCTGCAAGCTGCAAAAACTAGACAAAACGCGGGCCTGCTCGATTCGAGCGGACCCGCGGATTTTGTCAAGCAAAAATCTCAGTGACGCTTGCGCGCGCTCACGAGGGTCACACCACCAGCCAGGGCGATGACGCCAGCGCCCGCAGCGATCGACGCAGAGGAACCGGTGTTTGCCAGCATCGGGGTAGAAGCCTCAGCAGGCTCGTTCGTGTGACGAATACCGGAACGAACGGTCACAGGAGCCGGACCTTCGGCGGGAGTCAACTCACCATGGGTGGTCACGCCGGTCCCAGAACCAGGGGCGACCGGCTCGGGAACAGAGGGTTCCTCGCTGGGGGTGGGCGTCTGAGGCTCGGGGGTAGGCGTCGAAGGCTGCTCCGGACCGGGGCCGGGGTTGGACGGCTCGGGGGTCGGCGGCTCCTCGGGACCAACGACCGGGGTGGAAGGCGAGGGAGTGGGCTGACCAATAGAGGGGTTACCCTTCGAAGGCTCACCGATGGAAGGGTTCCCCTTCGCGCCGTCACCAATCGGAGACTCAGCTGCGAAAGCGATGCCGGTGGAAGCAGCGATGATGCCGAAAGCCGCCGTCGCGGCGAACAGGGAGGCAGTCGTCTTCTTCATGATCTCTCCTGAAACGGATGTGATGCGGGATGAATGCACAACCCTGACCGGCACCGGTAGTGTCAGATCAGGGATTTACCCTTACCCTACAACACTTCCTGACCATCAAGAAGAGTTTTCCTAAAATCACACCAGACAACTCTGTCTGTCACATTAAAATTTAACTCAAATACCGAGTAATTCACACCCTTCTCATAAGTTCAAGAACCCTGGAACGTCGCAATAAACTTGAAAATTCCCTCCATGATGAGTTGCGTTGCAATAGCAGCGAGAAGCAAACCTGAGATCTTAGTCAACAGCATGATGCCCCCGGGTCCCAGCAGCCGAGAGAGGATGAGCGAAAAGCGCATCGTCAGCCACATGACGACGTGCGCCAGCACCACGGCCAGGACGACGGCGATCCACGATCCGACGTTCGTTCCAGCCTGCCCGACGGCCACCATGACGGCGACGATCGAGCCGGGACCAGCCAGCAGCGGCGTCCCAAGGGGAACGAGCGCAACGTTGACGCTTTCGTCCCCCGTATCAGGTGTCGAAGAGTCAGTGCCCATGAGGAGTTCCATGGCGACCAGGAACAGCAGGACACCGCCGGACAGCTGCAGCGCCTCCATCGAAATGCTCAGGAGGCGCAAGATCTGTCCGCCGAGGATCGCGAATGTCAGGATGACACCGAAGGACACGGAGGTCGCTTGGATCGCTGCCCGCCGCTGCTTGGCCTGGGAATAACGAGACGTGAGTCCCAGGAAGATCGGCACCGTGCCGATGGGGTCCATGATGACCGTCAGCGTCGTGAAGGCGGTGGCGAAAAGGGTAACGTCGACGAGGCTCACGGCTGCACCACCTCGATGTTCCCTTGCGCGATGACCTCGGCGATGATGTCGGGGTCGGTCGTGTTTTCGCCGATGCGGTTGGGCTTGCCGGTGCCGTGGTAGTCGGAGGATCCAAACTCCGCGAGTCCCAATTCCTTGGCGATGCGGTCAACGTCGGCGCGATCCTCAGGAGCGTGGTCGCGGTGGTTACGCTCGATACCGAAGAGACCTGCCTGAGCCATCTGCGCGATAACGGCCTCGGGCAGCAGCCGCTGACGCTTGCGGGCGCGCGGATGCGCCAAGACGGGTACTCCCCCGGCCTCACGCACGCAGCGCACCGCTTCGACCGGGTCGGGTGCCCAGTGGTGCACGTAGTAGGGACCCGACGGGTGCAGGGCCTTGACGAATGCGGCACTGCGGTCGGGGAAAGCACCGGCGGCGACGAGCGCGTCGGCGATGTGCGGACGTCCCACGGGGCCACCCTCGGGCGCGAAAGCGAGCACGTCCTCCCACGTGATCGGGTAGTCCGCGCTCAGGTTCTCGACCATGCGAAGGGCGCGCGCCTCGCGGTCCTCCCGGGTTCGCCGGAAATTATCGACGAGGCCGGGGCTGGCCGGGTCGAAAAGGTAGGCCAGCAGGTGCACGGTGATGCCCGATGCTGAGCAGGACATTTCAGCACCCCGAATGAGGGTGACGCCGGTGTCGGGGACAGCGGATACAGCCTCGTCCCATCCGGTCGTCGTATCGTGATCGGTCAGCGCAATCGCGTCCAGCCCCGCCTCGGCGGCAATCGCGAGGAGCTGCGCGGGCGTGTCCGTTCCATCCGAGTAAGCACTATGAGTATGGGGGTCAATTCGCTTCACCATCTGAGATTACCGCATTAATCCGATCACACCACCAGGCGTTGGAGGAGGTCGCTGCGAGCACGCCGAGGCCTCGTGAAAACCACTGATTTTGAGCGGTGGGACGTCGTCTCTCCGCACGTCTTTTCACGGGTCTCAACCCGCCGTTGCGCATATGCCCACCCCCGGCGAGACGCCGATCACTGTAGGAAACTGACTGCACACGGCCATATGGCCCCCTCAACACCGATTGGAGTACACGCGTGTCTGACAAGGATCAGACCCAGGTGTCTACCGCGACCGATGCGGGAGACGCCGGGTATAACAAGGCTCTGAAAAACCGACACATCCAGATGATCGCCATCGGCGGCTCGATTGGCACCGGCCTGTTCCTGGGTGCCGGCGGCCGCCTGGCCCAGGGCGGCCCAGCGCTCGCCTTCGCCTACGCAGTGTGTGGCGTCTTCGCATTCCTGATGGTCCGTGCCCTCGGCGAGTTGGCGGTGCGTCGCCCCTCCTCGGGCGCGTTCGTGTCCTACGCTCGCGAGTTCCTGGGCGAGAAGGGCGCGTTCATCACCGGATGGTTCTTCTTCCTGGACTGGGCCGTCACCGTCATGGCTGACATCACCGCTGTGGCGCTCTACATGCACTACTGGACAATGTTCGAGGCCATCCCACAGTG
>ERZ1699260.205-NODE-205-length-25233-cov-6.434318_pt1 | contig 25233 bp, 23 predicted proteins | sample MGYA00581519_ERZ1699260 | MGnify/ENA primary metagenome ERZ1699260 (study PRJEB42319, sample SAMD00040324) | human oral metagenome | material: saliva | host: Homo sapiens | study: EMG produced TPA metagenomics assembly of PRJDB4115 data set (Metgenomic analysis of... | reverse complement strand
CCGCACAGTTGAGTAGGGCTGTAAAAGCTGATGAAATCAGCGTAGTAGAGCCCACTCAACCACTGCGTCTTGCTCGACAATCCAAAAATAATTGAGAGGCTAGGATTTTTGTCCCAGCCTCTTTTTTTCCATTTACAAACTACTCTCCACCAAACAGACTTATCAAAAAGAAAAGGCGCTAGGACTGGGGAAACAGTTCTAACGCTTAAATTAAAAAATTTTCAATTACAGTATAGCACAGGAAGTGATTTTTTGCGCTTTTTTACTGCTTTTTTTCAAATAAAAACACCTATTCGGTAAAATAGGTGTGAATGATGTTATTTATATCCATATTGTTTTAGAGCCTTTCTATACGCTTCGCTACCTTTAAGATAGTAGTCGTGCTTAACTCCGCTAATATCAACAGAAAAGACCCCATCTTTAAATGAATATTCTTCTGTTCGACTTGCAATATTTTGTCCAGTTAATTCGATCGTATTCTTTTTTTTGTTAATGATAAAACTATCGGCTTCTCCATGCTCTATGGAAGCATTATCTCCTTTAATAGTAAACGCCAACTCGTTTCTTTCACTTGAGATCCAATAATACTCACCATCTAAAGATTGGTGGTTGTTTTTTGAGCAAGCAATTAAAGTAATTATTGATAATGAAAGCAGTAATATACCTACTAATTTTCTCATAATCTTTGCCTCCTTCTATATTTTTAATTATACCAAAATAATATTACAAGAGTATGTCAGTGTCTGTTATAACGAAAAAATGAAGAAATGTCTATTATAACAGCAAATATTAAACTTTCGTCGATTGATTTTATTTAAGATTGAGACAAAGTATAGATCAATAGCACTATATAATTTAAATATTGATGGATTTGATCTTGATACAGTAGCATATCATTGTAAAATTCTGGCTAATGCAGGCCTCCTAGATAGTTATGAACCTACATATGGTGATGATAGAATTTATGCTTTTAGTGTAGAGTCATTAACTTGGGCGGGACATGATTTTCTAGATAAAATAAGAGAAAATACTTTGTGGAATAGGATAAAAGATAGATCAATTAAAAATGTATATGCTTTAACGATAAAATGAATATCCTGTTCCTTAAGACATTATTTATTTTAATAGAATCATCTAATCGAGAGCAAGAGAATAAGAAAGCAAAAGCGCTAGGACTGTATTCACAATTCTAGCGCTAAAGAATTTCAATTATAGTATAGAAGGTGAACCTCTTAGCCCTTTTAGGTGTTTTATGAATACATAGCCCACAACATAAGAGCTGTAATGAATAGATTCATAATTGAATGAACTATGATACTTATTTCTACTTTTCTCGTTTTGTAATAAATGATTGACAAAACTAACGCTGCTCCTAGTTGATTTACCCAGTCCCCTAATGATACAGGTAAATGAATAGCAGTAAATATAATCCCTGTAATAACCAAGCTGATTTTTAAATTTTTTGGAAAGATTACCTTGGTCAGAATTTTTCTGAATACTAGCTCTTCAGCAAGAGGAGCTAACAAAGCAGTTGTCATTAAGTCGATGGAAAGGTAGTAACCATTCGAATCATTGCTAAAATTCAAATAGGGGATGCCTTCAAGATAACCTGTAAAAGTGGAAAGAATGTGAAGAAGAAAAGTAGCTACAAAACCAAATACCAGCCATTTTTTTACAGAGGGGTCTGTCCATACTTCTTTCCAATTTAAATAACCTTGTTTCTCTGCATACCAATTGATTAAAAATATTAGAAGACCAATGCCAAAGATAATAAGAAAATTCTGGAATAGAGATAGAGGTAATTTTTTATCTAGATTATTTGCAACTGGAAAAAGTATCAACTGCCATAAAGCCGCTGAAATGGCAATTAGTGTTATGGACTCAATGATTCGTTTTAAAATAGATTTCAAAATAGTACTCCTTACATAAAATATTAGCCTATATTATAACATAAAAAACCATTATTTGAAAATTCAGTTATACAATTTGTCAAGTAGGGTTATTTAGGTACAAAGGAATTTATTAAATATAGTATTACGTCAAAATAACACTTTGCTTAATAAATAGTTGAAAAAAGACACTACATAACAAAGTGTCTCTTTCTTTTTATTGTTCGAATCAGTATTCTTATTTCAAAAAAGGTAGTGAAAAAGGTAGTGATTCGGTTGATTTATATTGCAATGTAGTGAAATTTAGAATTTCAAAAATCGCTTAAAATCAAGGTTTCTCACATCTATTGACGTGTAGTGAACCCCTATTTCACTTCATACTTTTGGGGTTGATGATTTGGTCACAATTGCCTAACCAAATCCCGATTCACTTTAATATTGCTGATCAGGCCGATAACTTCCAACCAAAACCCCTGGTTGTGTTTGGCCTTCCTATTCTCCTTCTCTTGGTGCATCTGTTTGTGATCTTTATGATCGGACGTGATCCTAAGAATCGCATGATGAATGAGAAAATGGTCAAAGTAAACCACTGGTTGACTCCAATCGTTTCTTTAAGTATCTCCTATCTCATCTATAGCAAGGCGCTAGGATCTACTACCAATCCATCAGTTTTTGTTTCGGTGTTGCTAGGGCTCATCTTTGTGGTCATGGGCAATTACATGCCTAAGTTGAAAGTGAATCACACGGTTGGAATCCGCCTACCTTGGCCCCTGCAGAGTGAAGATAACTGGCACAAAACCCATCGCTTTACAGGGAAGTTGTGGGTCCTCGGAGGTTTGATCCTTCTTCTTGAAGCAGGCCTTCAATTCGCGCTGTCTTATGTACTGGTGCTGGTCATCCTCACCATTGTCCTCATTCCGATCCTATATTCTTATCAATTAAGTCGGAAAAATCGTTAGTATAAAAAACAACCAGAGAAGAACTAGTTGGGAACTGTTTCTTATCCGGTTGTTTTTGCTTGTTCTCATAAGAATACGCTCTTATACCGATAGCAATTCAAAGTTAGTTCAATTCTTTATAATATAAAGAAGATTGCATGGTATAAAGCTCTTCATAGTATTTGTTGGTTTTCATTAAAGCATCATGTTTATCAAATCCTTCAATCCTTCCATTTCTTAATAACAAAATTTTATCTGCTTGTCGGACGCTTGATAATCGATGTGTAATGAAAAATACGGTTTTTCCTTCCGTTAATTTTAAGAATTTCTCAAATAATTCATATTCGGTTCGGGCATCGAGTGCAGCTGTAGGCTCATCTAGAATCAGTATAGGTGAATGAGAGAAGAAAGCTCTTGCCAGCGCAACTTTTTGCCATTGACCTCCTGAAAGGTCACGACTATGATCGAATTTTTTTCCAAGAATAGTATTTAGGTCTGATAGACTACTTTCAAACCCACTGTCCTCTAACGCCTTTAGGATTTGATCATCTGCATTGATCTCCTGTATATTCGAAATGCCCACGTTCTCTCTAAGGGTAAGATCGAATTTAGAAAAGTCCTGAAAAATAGCGGAGACATTTTCCCTAAATTTCTCTGGGTCAAAGTTGCTAATCGATATGTTATTGATCAATAATTCACCTTCTTCAATATTGTAAAATCGGGTAAGTAACTTAATCAATGTGGTTTTTCCTGCGCCGTTTTCTCCAACAATAGCAATCTTTTCTCCCTTATTGACGCTGAAGCTGATATGTTTTAAGGCATAGTTTTCATTAGTTGGATACTTAAATGATACGTCTACGAAATCTATTTTTTCAATACTTGATGGCACGGCAACTGTAGCACTCTTAGAGTCTGATGGCAGTGCAATAAACTTGAAAAATTTTTCCATATAAAGCAAGGTGTCGTACAGCAAACTAGAATCTTCAATCAATCTTGACATACTATTAATGGCATACACAATACTTGAAGAAAAAAGCATTATGGCTCCAATTCCCAATTGTCCTACTTTGATAGAATAGATGATATAGATAAAACTTCCTACACTCAATAGAGCAGTTAAAATCAAAAAAATGACAGAACTATTAAATTTTTTTAACCTTGTCTTTTGAATATTTCTTTTTATACTGGAGAAAGATTGAGTATACTTCTTCATAAAGAAATTGTAGAGGTTGTATAGTCTCACATCTTTGATCGCCTCTGACGATAGTAAAACCTGACTATAATATTCCAGTTTTCTTGATTCTTCACTGTTGGAAACAAGGACTTCAAAAGCTTGCTGTTGAAGGGAATAAGAAATCATCCCTTGTGGAACTAAAACCAGTAGCATGAGTAAGGCAATGACTGGATGAAATGATGCAAATATAACCAGCATTGAAATAAACAGTATTGCATTTGAAATAATACTAGTCCCAAAGACCAATAAATTCACAGGTCTCCAACTGGCTTCTGAACTTAATAATTGAATATCATTATAAAAATTATTGTCTTCAAAATAGTCAATCGTCTGAATTTCCTCAGACTTTTTCATAATATCACAGTTCAATGTATAGGTAAGATCATCTGTTAACTTGCCTTGAATCATTGTTGTTAATGGCGTAAATATATTATTTAAAAGAAAAGCAACACCCCATACTCCAAGCAATAAAAACAATAATTGTTGTGATAGGTTGTTCATTCTATTAATGAGTATATTCGCAATATACAATGATAACGAAGGCAATAATGCCTGGATCGGTATCGTGATAATCAAAATTAAAATATTGAATGGCGATGTTTTCCACAGATAGAGTATACTTTTAACATACAATACAAGGTAAGTTTTATATTCGCTAACTTTAACCATTTGTCCCCCCTCACTAATAAAACTCCAAGCTCAAAGAAAATAGAGCTTAAATGAACTTTTCTTTGGAATTAGTCTCGGCTACAGAATACCCCCAGTTGAAAGGCATTTTATATGTTTCATATAACCTGCGAATATCTGATTCAGAAATTTCATTCTGTTCTATCACGGAATAGCGAGATTTTATTTTTCCGTCCTTGTATTGAACAATACAGTACTGAAAAGCATCAAGTGTGAAGAGTGAAAATCTTTTACCACACTCATCGTACTCAAAAACTTCAATTGGAGAATCATAAGAATAATAAATATCTAAATCAGGCGCAAGTGCTTCGATTGTGATTGTGGTTGATTTAGATGTCCAACAACTGGTTCTATATTTATGATGTGCAGCAATTTTTACAAGATTCGATGGTTCATAGTGCACTTTTCCAAAATAAACAATTGTCAATCCTTTAACAGTCATTTCGATGCAAAGTTGACTATCGTTCCAAAGTCGGTAAATATTCTCATCTGAATCAGATACTTCTACTAGTGAGGAATTCGTTGATAAAATCGCATTTTTTCCTAAGATCATCCCTTCCTCTAACGGAATCTCCTTGTCATTAAAGCTGACAGTTGCACCTTTGCCAGAAATTGATCTAACAATGACTGCAAAACTCCCATCAGAAAAATCACCAATTTTTTTATAGCAAGACTCATGTTTTCCAATATCTCTCACCGAATGATATAAACCAAGTATTTTTGTCATAGTGTAGCTCCTTTTCAAAATATGTAAACCTTTTTAAACAAAATATAACATTTTTTATAATTAGCCAATTAAGTTTTAATTTTTCACTTACATAATATGCTTTTATAAAAAATTACATTTCTATTTTTAAAACTTTAGAAATTATTTCATTTAATTCTAAGCAAAAAACTATTGATACTATGTATCAAATTGTATGCGATATTTTCTATTTTATTAGATAGTAAAGTTCTAATACAAACAAATCGGGCCTCTAATTATCTCCTTTCAATTAATGGAATCCCCACCATCTCCAAATATCTAACAAGTTGAAGAGTGGGAGTGATGCTACAAAAAATAAATAAATAGTGATTTTTTTCACGTTTTTCACCTCTTTCTTTAATATATATGATATACTAAACATATATCGAAATGTAAAAATGTCACATATATACACATAGTTAGAGGTGAAGCTGTTATGCGTTGGGATTACGGTACGATCTATAAAAAAATACGGAAATCAAAACATATTAGTCAAGAGGAAGTTTGCCAGAATTACACTTCAAGAGCGCACTTGTCGCGTATTGAATCGAACCAAGTGGTGCCTAGTTTTGAGTTGATGGAGCATCTTCTAAAGCAAGTTGGCCTAGATTTCGAAGAATTTCGATATATATGTCATTCTTACCACCATTCCGATAGAGAAGAAATTATCTTATTAGCAGAAGGGAACAATGCCTACCAATCAAATGATAAATTATTGGAACTGAAGAATAAGAGTGTAGCTTATTTAAATAAACATCCTAATGATATTCCTGTGTCAAATATACTAAAGAGAGTAGAGGTCATTCTTTGTTTGCGAGAATCTGGTCCAGATGAGAAGGTAAGAATGATGGCCATGGAAGCATGGAACGAAATTAAAAATCAGGATGCCTGGTATCATAGTGACCTTAAATTAATTGTCGTTATTTTATTTACACTTCCACTAGAAACAGTGATTTCTATCTGTGATGAAGTTATAGATAGGCTCAATGATTACTCTGATTATACAGAAATTCTTCCCACCAAGTATAAATTACTCTCAAATTTAGCTAGTATTTTTCTGTGGAATGGTTTGATGGAGAAGTGTACCAGTATCAGTTATCTATTGTTAGATACGGCCAAAAAAAGTAAGCGATATGATTTTCTAGGAAATGCTAAAGTGACACTAGGAATTTGTTTAACTGATAAAAAGTTGGTCGATGAAGGATTGCAACTACTCGAATTAACGGATGAAATAACGTTGTTAGAAGCATGTAGGTCAGATGTGAATCGCTTTTTCAAGAAATGAGTTTCTAAATGGATTCAGTCATAAAACAGTTTGAAGATATAATCAACATGTTATTCTGTGCATGCTGAATGGATATTGGGTAAGGGATAGAAATCTATACATTATCCCATTAGATCAACTAGTTAAGCAATAGAAAGAATGATCATTTAATTTAATAAATAATAATTTTAAATTGCACCCAAAATGTTAGAATTCATCTAACATTTTGGTTTTTTTAATATGAAATACAATAATTTTCAATTATCGAATAAAGAGATTTCCGTTCAGAAGACATTGATAACATAGTTTGAACCACTAAATACTGGGGAAAATATTTTGAGCTCATTTATCTAAACATAAAATGTGTATATAAGAGACAATTTGACATTTGCTTTTTTATTTGGTGTATTATTATTCTAGAAAGAAAAAATAGATTTCAATTTTAAAATCGTTCGTTATCTTTTTATTGTAGATAAATAGGTAATGAAGTAATGCTATAGAAAGGAAAAGTGATTCCATTGAGCTATATAATAAATATGATGGTTTTAAAAAGAAAAAACTTGATCTAGTTTAGAAAGGATAATGAAAAATGTTCAAATGTTCTAAAATATTAGGTACATTCACAACTGTACTAAGTTGCGTTTTATTAGCAGGTAATGTAGCCGCATCAACAAAAACCGAGTCTATTGCATCAGATACAGGTATTATTGATGGAGGAGTCGATTTAAATACTCAGCCAAATGAGGCACCAAAATATTCTGAACGAGCTCCAAGACCGCGACAAAAAGAATTGCCTATAAAATTTCAAACTCAAATTAATGACTATTATTGTGGACCTGCTTCAGCCTCTATGATTGTGACGTCTTTAGGACGGCCACGTTCACAACAACAAATGGCGACACTACTGGGTACTACCGCAAATGGGACAAACGCGGGGAATAATGTATCAAATGCATTAAATACCGTCATGAAAGGAAGTCGATATAAATTCAACTGGGTTTGGCATAAGTATTCAGATATAAATACAATAAAAGATCATATTACTCATGCTATTAGCTATGGAAACCCTGTCATGGTTAATACCATGGAAAGCCCTGGTGATTGCTACTTAGCAGGTCATAATATTGGTACAACACTTTATCATTATGGTATTGTTGCGGATTACTTTGATTATGGAAATACTGTGACATATGTTGATCCAGGATATGGAAGATATAATGGTTTTCGTATGAATCAGCGTGTTTCTATTAAAGATATGAGTTATGCTACGGGTGGTCGTGGATATGCTTGGTAGATTATAAGTCAGGAGGTATAGGCTGATGAAGAAAGATTCATTCGAACAAAAATTTTTAAGTTTTATCATCGTTGGTATTATCATTCTCTTATCAGCCTGCACTCTTGTAGGACCACAAAAAAAATCTCCTTCCGGTAGTACCAATGTGTCTAGGAAAATAGGATTCGAGGAAAGAAAGGCAGAAGATTTATTAAAAAATTCTATTTCTATCCCTTATCCAGATGGGAAAATCTTTACACCTACCGCGCTGTCAAATGATGGTATTGCTTATGGCGAGGCTGTTGACCAAGGACACGAAGATCAGAATTATCTTGCCAGTATGAATTTACATACCAAGGACTTTCAAAAGATAAAAGATGTTGAAAAGACATCTAATCTGACTCATGTAGCTATTAGCTATGTAGATCATGATATTGTTGTTTTTGAAGAGTATGATCAACTCAATCAGACAGGGATTTACTATCTTTGGAAGATAAAAGACAAATCTTTAACGACACTGATCGATAGGAGACCTATTGGAACGGTTCCAGTTACTCAAGTAGCTCGATCCAACCAGAAACTCTTTATAAATTATGAAGTAGGCGATAGCCTATATCAAATTGAAGAATTTGACCTTGAAACAGGGTCTCATCAGACGATTGAATCAGAAAATAGCGGTTTTCCGACTGTCTTTAAAGATTACTTGTATTATGTACAAATTGATAACACAGCTTTAACTACAAAAATTGTAGCCTACTCCTTAAGTGATGGGCAGAAAAAGGTTATAGATCAAACAAAGGATGATCAACGCTATTATGTCGATTTATTGACGAATGGGCACAATCTCCTTTACTTGGTTGCAAATAATAAGGATGCTTCATTTACCTTTGAAAATAAAAACCACAAGAAGATATTTTCTACTTCACAGGCAGAAACCTCCATATATCGCAATATTTATCTCACATATATGGGAGAAAGAAGAAGTGAAGAGCGCGTTAAATCTCAATATTATTTGTGGGATTTAAAGAATCGGATTCATTATTTATATGATCATGGCCCCATTTTACTATCGGATAAAGGGATTCTATGGGTTCAATTCAAAAAGAAAGATAGTGAGATTCCAAAAGGTGAAATCTATCGAAATGAAAACTCCGTAATGCGCTATCAAGAATGGTAGAAAGGAGAAAAATCATGAGAAAAGTTCATTTATTCCTTGTACTTCTGACTTTGCTTGGTTTATCTGGCTGTACAGAGACACCAAAAGAAAGCCAAACAAGTCCTTCCAGCTCTCGTAAGGTCACATCCTCTTCATCAACAACAGTTAGTGTAAAAACAAAGGAGCGTACAGAACCTAATCCTCCAATGTCAGCAGAGGTAGCAGAACGATTAAAAATTAAGGAAGGCAGTACGGAAGCCGGAACTCAGCAAACTTTGCCATCTTCAACCCAGGAACAAGCTTCATTGAAAGAGAATACGCAACCTTCTCAATCGGTCAAACAAGAAACATCGTCCAAAGAGAATCAAGGAATCCGAAAACTATTGCCTATTTCTTTAAAACTTCAAGAAGAATGGTATTTCTGTGCTCCTGCGACAGTCCATATGATGCTGGCTAGTCGAGGGGTTAGCGTCTCTCAACATCAATTAGCTAAGGAAATGGGGACTTATAATCCCTATGGGACTCATAATCGAGATGCCATTCGCGTCTTGAATCAGAATCTATTTGGCTATCCAGAACCAAGTGGAAATCAGGCTGGTTATCGACTAGCTACTGTCACAGATGGTAGTCCTGATTCGGAAGATATCCGCCTCTTTAAAGAACGCGTTCGCAAAGATATTGATGATGGGTACCCTCTCTATTACACCTTTAATGTTGCTCAAATCTATCCTGGAAAAAGTGGGGAACATAATGTGATTGGAGTTGGCTATGAATTGACAGTAGATGGCAAGGACATCGCAGCAATCTATTATTTAGACCCCGATACACATGTACAGGATCCTAGCTATGGAGGTTTGAAGAAGCTGACACCAGAGGAGTTGTTAGCAGCAATGGCTACGTGTGGTGAGAAAAATTATGCCTGGTGAGAAAATATAGTCGTAAAACGTAAGTTAGTTCATGACACGGTCTCTTTTCTTGATATTCGAAAACTATGAGTGTACAATATAGAGGAAATCTGAACACAAAAGGGGATTATATTCGATGATGAGAGTTCCAGTGGAAAATCTTGGTCTATTTGAACAGTTAGATCGTATAGTCGTGGCTTTTTTTAGAAAGCAACAATCTTCAAGTCCTTATGATTTGAATGTCAGTATTACACAAGAACACCTTGACCAGAAAAAGCAAGAGCTCGAACCATTAGGCTATCAAGCTGTCAAACTACCATTAGGAATGGCTTTAGATAATATCATCCAGCAACCTCATTATCAAAACTTAATCATTGGTGGTCTTGCTCCTGAGGAAATAATCGTTAGCAAAGAAGAATTAATACCTTTGAAAGATATCGTGGATAGCTTTTGTATTATGTACGCTGCAGCGAATAATAGATTGGAAAATAGTAAAGCTTATGAATTAATGAAAGATAAGACGGTTTATTTTATTGGTAAACTATTTACAGATTTTCCGAAGGCCGGTGATGAAATTGCTTATTTAGGAATTGATCGAATAGCGAGCGATGGTACACCATATGAAGCTGTTAAATGCTTTCTAACGAAAGAGAGTGCAGAGAAGTTCAATGGTGAAAAAAGACCTGTCACCCCTGCAAACTTGGCCTATCTAAAATCATTCTGGGGAAAACCAGTCATTATTGAGCCACACCGTAATTATTGGATCGAATTTTTATAGAAAGTATAAAAGAGCGGTAGACATTCAAAAAATCTATCGCTCTTTTTAAAACTAATATATTACATAATTTACGTTATGTAATTTTATAAACTATCCAAGGCATTTTTCTGTTCGTCATTAACGATATGCGTATACAAGTCGGTAACTTGTGTGCTAGCATGTCCTAGCTGGTGGCTGACCAAAACCTGTGATTTGGTAGCATCATAGAGACGAGTTGCTAATGTATGGCGAAGCTTGTGGGGTGTTACGCGGACTTTGAAGTCTTCTGAATACTTGGCGACCATCTTTTCAACGCTAGAAGCATCGATCCGGTTTGGAACACCTCGATACAAGGTCAGAAAGAGAGCTGTATCAGTCTTTTCTGTCTTGTAACGTTTGTCTCGAATAGCGAGATATTGTTCTAGATAAGGCTTAGCAAAGGCAGCAACATTGACTGAGTCTCGTTTTCCACCTTTTCGAGTGACGTCAATGACCATCATCTTAAGATTGAGGTCACGAAGGTCTAGGTTAACGGCTTCAGAGAGACGGACACCAGAGGCAAGAAGGAGTGCGATAATGGCTAAATCTCGCTCTTTATTCTTATTAAAAGAGGATAAGGCGCGATTTGAGAGTGTTTGAGGGTACTCCTGGTCGATATAGTTAAGAAAACCTTCTGTTTCATCCCCTAAAAAGAGCTTTTGTTTGATATTTTCAGCCCGGGCCGCCAAGGTTTCTTTCTTTTTCTTGGTAGCAACCTTCTTCATGACGTTGCGGTAGAAATACGGTTCGCCTTGCTCGTTTTCAACTTCCTCAGTCAAATACTTATAGAGACTAGACAGTGCAGAAAGGGTGCGGTTAATCGTTGTTTGGGAAACCCCGTTTTTTGTCGTATTGGCATTGAGCAGAGGACGTTCACGTAAGTAAAGAATAAAGGATTCCATGTCTTTCTTGGTCATGTGCTCCAGAACGTCTAAAGGGATCTCGGCCATGGTATCAGCATCCGATATACCAGATTCCAAAACCCAGGTGAAAAATCGATCGTATTCCTTTAAGTATTCGTACAAGGTCGTAAAACTGTATGGAACGGCCAGTTTTGATTGGTAATATTCCAATACGTACCAAGGCATGACTTGTTTGAGTTTATCAATCCGTTCTAATAAGATCTCGCGTTTCATGTTTTTCTCCAAATCTTTCTATACTAGTAGTATAGCATAGCCAGATATATTTTTCAAGAAAATTATAGTTTTTCGGAAAGATGTTATAGGGGTTATCATTTTTAACTGGAAAAAATTTTTCTCGAAATAATGTACTTTATTCCCGTGAAAACTAAATCTTTCGCATACTAAAATTCTGTACACTATCTACTTGAAAACTAAAAATACAATCTTTTAAAATAATGTACTTTATAAAAATCTATGATAAAAAACAAGTTCAAATTTGAACCTGTTTTTTAAATTTTCCTATAAGGAACAAAATGTTCTCTTTTTCGTCTACGCCCTTTACAAAATATGCATGGCTCGATAGATCGTTTTACATTTGCAATCTTATCTACAATAGCCATTCTATAACGATGCTCTGGATTATTCTTACAAATCCACCAAAATCTTAATTGCGTATTATTTGGGATTCTTTCTGGATCCCCTAGAATAAGATTGTTAAGATAGTCCCACTCGTTCATCAAATCTTCAAATGAGATATTATCTTGTCTTTCTTTTAATTCTGCACAAAATGGACACATTTCTTTAAGATCTTTTGTCTCGGAATTTAAATACTTATTTAATATAATGCTGAAGCGCTCATGAAATTCGAAGTTACATTCTTTGCAGCGCCATAAATAAAACCTTTTTTCAGTTAATAATGGAACAAAACTATCTATTGAGACTTTATTATTTGGTGCCCACAATTTTGCTAGTTCAGGGTACAAATAATCAAATGTATTATACCCATTCAGAGGCTTATCGTTGTTACAGAAAGGACAACACTGAGAAACTTCTCTTCGAATTGGGATAGAACATAAATATGTCCCATGACACTTTGAACAATCCCACCAATATTTTTTCGTTTCTATTGTTGTCTGAGATAAATGAATAGGAATTTTATTTTTATCGCTCCATTCTTTGATGAGTTTTGGTTCTTTAAGGAAAATATTATTTTTAAATACCTCAGTCCTCCAGTCACATTGATTGGGACATGTTTGAAAGTTTTGATTTTCTAAATCGGTTCGACTGATCATTTCGGCTGGGCTACATTGAAAGTTGATTTTACAACAAGGACAAACCCAACTAACTACATTATTTGACTTAAACCAATATTCGGAAAAATCCCTTTCATTACTGAGGTCCCAAAATTCCCTCAAATAGGGATGTGTTTCATTTAGTGTATTAAAATCCTGAAGTTTTTCTCTATTTGAACAAAATGGACAAGACCTATCTGTTTTTTCAAATAGTGAGCATGAATACTCTCCGTGACAATTCGTACATTCCCATAACACATGAACATTAGATAATACATCAACTTGATTAGGTGTATTATTGTTCCTTTTAGACCACTCCTTGAGCATGGAAGAATTTAAAAAAGATAGAGGAGAAACATCAAAATCTTTATCCAATAACTCTTCAAATGAAGAATGACACTCCAAACAGTAATGACCACTTCTTTTAATTCGGTTCAATAATCTATCAATAGATAATTCAAATTTGCAATGACACTTATCACATTCCCAATGGATAGGTACTGTTATATTGTAACTCAGCTTCAGTTCGTTAAATTTAAATTTGTTTAAATGTTCGCTATAGATTTTAGCTAAATTTGGATAAATTGATTTGTAATCGCAATGATAGGAAGTTTCATTGCAGCCAAAATGAAATAAATCCCCACTTGTTAGTTGAAATAACCTCTTATTTGTCGCAGAATCTTTCCAACTTAATTGACACGTCGGACATTTAAAATTGAATTTTCTTTTACTATTGAACGGCAAGGTAAGAAGTTTCTCATCTAATTCTTCATCTCGCTCAATGCTGTAGTTTATATAATTTCTGAAATCGGGATAAACCTGAAGGACGCTCTCATTTTCATCAATGGAACGTTCACCTAATCCACAATGGGGGCAACACCTAAGATATTCATAACTGTCAAGCTGCACATCAATGATTTTCGCTTCCCAATGATGTTGACAATAAGGGCAAGACCAATAGGCATATTTTAAACTATTTGACGACAATTTTTTTGGGTCAAGAACATTTCGTTTTTGATCCCAGTACATGTAAATAGCTGGATTATCTTTAACTTTCTTGTTCATTTCTTTCCTCATTTATAATTAGTTTTGCTGTCTAGTAAGTTTTTAATAGAAACCACTTTAGTTGATTTTTGAGGATTTTCTTGTTCAATAAGACCACCAGAATGAAAATCTATTTCTGAATCAGCGGTGATGATATTGTCTGCTAGGAAATCCTCACTGATAACCTTTTGAGAATATTTTAACAATCCTTCTTCTTTTAAAAGCTCATTCGCAATTTCTGGATAGACACTTGTTTTGATTATTTGTAATAGTTTTTGATTCTCATCACTTAACTCATTTTCTCTTTGTAGCTTCTGTTTTAAATCTTCATTAGTTGACTGTAGTTCAGAATTTAAACTACGTAACTTATCTGCTTCTTGTTTATAGCTGGCCGCAATGTTTGCTATTTTCTTGTAGTATTGGCTAATTTCCACCAATGCTCTTTTCATAGCACCTGGAGCACGATTTTTTGCCATAAAATTGTCAGGATCTATGGTCTTATAAGTAATTACAGCTTCATAATTTTCATCTTGGTATTTAATTTCACTTTCTTTTAAAAAATCCCTGAATCTTTTATTACGTCTAATGGTTGTATCCGCAACATTTTGATAGCCATTATTCCTAACATAGTCACCAAACCGAGGGATTTTTACCAAGCTTAAATCACAGGAACACTGGGAAATTAAATACTGTTCAAACAAATGAATCAATTCATCATCAGAAATTGATTTCTTTCTAGCCATTAGACTTATTCTCCTCTAAAGATAGTTGTTTAGCATTTAAGTAATCTTGATAGGTATTGCTAACTGTTTTTAATTTCAACAAAGCTTCTCCAATATCTTCAATATGACCTTTCCCTTGCCTAACTTTTCTAATCGCTTCATCTACAACCATAGCTTTTTCATCAACTGACTTTTTAAATGTTTTATCCATTGAAAAATAATCTTTACCTGCTTTACGGTAAAAAGGGCAGCTCGTACAAGCACCTAGTTCTGCATGCTCACTAATAACTTTCAGACAATCTGAATAATCACCTTTCGCAAAGCGGGGTGAGTAACACCGTCCTTTATTTTCTAAAGTGATGTATTGTCCTTGTGCTGTATAAAATGGCTGTCTCTTACTTATGGTGTAATTCGTATTCTTACTCGTTAGTTTACGATACATTTGATAACTACGACATTCAATAAATTGGCTTAAATTTGAAAAATAGTGAGATGAAGTTGTCACATCTTCATGACCAGCTAAAAGCATAGCTGTAACAGGACTAGCCCCTTCTGCAATTAAATTGATCATTGCAATGTGTCTCGTATCCCCAATATGAATCAAATTAATCTCGTTTTCATCTAATCTAGCTGGAAAACTAAAATAATTAACTTGATAACCGTATTTTTGAGAAATAATCTCATTAAAAAAATACCTCAAAATAGTATTGAGATTAGTGTAAGTTAAAAATCGGTTATTAACACCTGTTCGACGACCCCAACGGTTATAATGAGGATCAGTCACAAATAATGTATCTAATTTAGTAGAATTATTATTTTCCGTAAGTTTGAGGTAAGTCTTTATTTCAGAAGCTAATGAATTAGTAATTTCATAAGTATTCAAAGTATAATCTTCAGAAATTTTATGTGCAACAAGTCGATCCCTTCCTTTGATTATATTTCTCCTTAATGTAAGAAAATATTTTCCATCTTTCTCGGTTAAACAGTTTCTTTGTATTAAAAGAAATTCTCTTGGCCTTAAAGGTAAAATTGCTGTAATCTGCCACCAGAGATACAATGGATAATAAAATAGACGTTCTTTCTTAGATAATGTTTGAGACCAATAATCATTTAAAATGTCATTAAAAGTAAAATAGGATTGAAATTGCGCTAATTGTCTTTGCTGTTTTGACCTCTGCTTTTTTTGAAGGTTGATAGTTAATTTATTATCTAATTGCTCCAATAGTTGATTTAGTTGACTATCATCTGAACAGGGAAGATTTGAGAAAAAGTCAATACATAAACCAGGAAATTTTACAGAAATATTTTCTAAATCTAAAAACGTATCTTTGGTTGTATTTTTAATAATTTGTTTAATATCCATTAGAAATAGCTGTAAAGTTTTTAAAACATGTTGTTTCATTGAGAAAACAATAAAACTTTTTAAGTAATTGATAAATTCCTTATAAGACAACTGAAAAAATGATTGATAAAATCTCCTATATTGAAATTCAGAAATGTTAAAAAACAGGCTAATATTGGCATATTCATTTGTAGTTTCCCATTTCTTATGATCAAAATCGTAACTTAGAATAATTCCTTTATCAAAATAGTCATCGAAAACTTCTTTTGCTCGCAGAACACAATCACGGTCAAAAGTTTCAAAATAATTTTCAATTTTAAAAAGTTTAGCTTGATTGTTCAATTTATTAACTCCTTTATTATTTCTTCGTAATCATGTAACACGTCATCTCCATATTGCTCGCATAAAGCTTGCAACATTTCAGTTAAACAAGGTTTTATTTGTTCTTCTAAAATACTCCGAATTTTACCTTTTTCTAAATCAGTTCGAACTCTAGAGTATTGTTTGTTCAAACGATTGAATTCTCCTACTAATAACAATAAAGTAGATTTCGTTTGTAATTCATAATGACAACCGATGCAATGTTGCCTATCGTCATATGGACAAATCTTTCCAAGCGCAGATAAAAGACACATGCTTTCACCTTGTTTTGAGAAGGCTTCACCGTTTCCTATACGATGACAAATAGTAAGAAGTTGATTAGGCTCTGCTTCTTCTTCTACCAAAATCTTTAATGCCTTTTGCGATTTCACTTCTGCCTGAATGCTTAAAGCCAATGTTTTTTCAATCTCATTTGGTGTCAAATCTAACTGTTTAATCATCTGAGTCTGTTGACTAGGACTTAATTCTTTATACTTTCCTCTAGTTACAATCGTCAGGATCATTGATGGAATCATAGATAAAACACCTCGTTCAAATAGTTCTCTCGCAACCATTTCTGGTTTAAGCTGGCTTAGTTGGGCATCTTTTAGGTACGTTGTTGTAGTTTGTGCAAATTCATCGAATGAACCTTTATGGCTACGGGCTAATGCGGCTAAAAAATAGCCTTTAATATTTAACTCAGATTTTTCTTGCAAAACATCATCTGCTAACATGGCAACAGTTTGAAGATAGGATTTATTTGCAGATCTAGAACTAAAATTCCTTTCAAGAAATAAGTCTCCAATTTCTTTCCCCATATATCGATTAATTCGTTTATATTCTTTTATTTGTCGAATTAAAGGTTCATCATTATTATCTTTATTCAACTGATAATGAGCTTCACAGATAGCCAACAACGTTCCAATCAATACCTGACAACTCTCAGGGACCTGAAATTTAATCTGACTAATATTTTTAGTTCGCTTTGTTTTGTTTGGAGTAATATTTAAATAAGTTAAACGAGTTGTAATACTTAAAAGAGTTCTTCTTGCCTCACTGCTACTCCAATTACCACTTCTAACTGATTTTAGAACTTCTTTCGGTGTTCTAGGAAGTTGTGGATGTCCAAGTTGTTCTAAATCTGTTCCACGTAGCGCACATATAAAATGAAGTGCTAGAAATAGCCAGGTATCTGCGTAGTCTTTTGAGATTGCTGCTTTATAAAGCATATCTTCTTTTCTAATGTAATTGTCATTAAAAAGAAAATACAGTAATTCTAAATATTCGTCTAACTCATAAGCGTTAGTCTCCTGTTCTAATGTGTATCGAGGTGTAAATTCATATCTTTTGTGATAGTTACATCTCATTTTATTCATTAACCACTTTAAAAAATCAATAAAAACTTCGCCTTTTTGCTTTTCAAGTGCATATACTGCTTCTTCAACCAACAATTCAATCTCATTATCATTACAGAGAAATAAATCTCTTTTAAGATAAAAAGCAAGAAAATCTTGAACATAAAACATGTTTTCCTTAGATAAGTTGCTATCTTCTGAGTATTGCTGAAAATATTTGTAAGTTAATGGGAATTTTTGTTTAAATATAGGCTGAATTCCTGCTAAACCAGTTGGTCCAAGAAGATAATTGGTTATTTTTTCTATTAATAATTGAGCATCTTTATCTGAGATAGAATAGTTATCCAAATCAATCTCAATATTAAACCAATTGTTATCAACTAAAAACTTACTAATTTTGCCTTTATACTGTATATCGTTTTTTCCGAGTTCACTTAACAGATTTTCGATCAAAGATTTAATTGAATAAGTCATACATTACCTTTCTAACTTATCACCAAAAAGTTCATTTGCTCGCCAATTCATATAGTCAAAAACACCATTATTAACTTGACCATATTGTTTTGCGATTTCTCCTTTGTTTTGTAGATAAACCCAAGCACTCTCAGGCGATTTATCACCTCTTGCTGACATAAGCTCACTTATTTCAGAAACCCCAGATAATACTAACTGTGTCGTGTACCAGTGTCTGAAAATATGTGGGGAAATATTATGCTCCTGCAAAAGCTGCCCAAAAAAGACAACCTCTGCATCATCAGATTTTAAGAAGATTGGGATCATTTCGTCGCGAATAATCTTACGAAATCGTTGATAGTATACATCGTATGATAATGCTTTTCCTCGTCTGTTAAGATTTAAAGGTCCATAATCCTTCTCATACTTCTTACCTTCCAGATAAGTCATATAGTCATTATAAGTGTCTAAAAAGACCTCCAGAAAGATATAAGGTACTGCTTGAAGTCTTTCCTTTTTAATCCGTCCAGTTGGCTTTAAATCGCTTCGGAGAGGTATTTCTTTTCGTAGATCGATCTCAATCTTAAATACTTGCCCATCACTTTGGTGAAACAAAATACCTGGCCCTAGAGGACTATCTTCACGTCTTACATTGCATGCTTCTGATGGTCTTAAGCCAACAAAGGCTCCCAAGGCCACAACCATGAGTAGATCTTTATGATAGTGTGCTATGTGAGAAAATAACATCTCAAAAGCACTATTTGGCATATCACGAAAAATAGCTTTCTCAGTGTTGCTATCATTTACGTATATTTCAAAATTTGGTTCTTTACGCTTTATAACCCGTCCTCTACTATTCGTAAAAGTTGTCGTAGAATACAATTCTTCTGCTTTTAACTTAGCCTTTCCCTCTCGCTCACTTAAATAAAGAGTTAAGAAGTCAAGAACTGCATTTACGCATTTTTCAACGGTGCTTTTCTTTCTTTTTTCTCTATCTCCTGGTAACTGAGATAATCCATAAAGCGTAAAAAATTCTCTAACCATTTCAAGTGTAAGTTGATCTATACTTTTAAGTCCAGAAGTACCAAATATAAAATTTAGAAACTTAACAACGTAAGAAAAGCGTTTATTCCCATCATCTGAAATAGACTTGATTCTTGAAGTAGATTTAACATAACGATGAAAATCAGTAAATTGTAAGTTGCCGTCATCGTGCTTCAGAACGATAAATTGCTTTGTCACGATGTTGTTATCACCTAAAACTAGTGAATGTTTATATACAACAAATCTCATGTTATCTCCTTGTTTAATATGACTGAAGGTTCTGACTGGGTTTTAGGATGTCAATACACAAAAAAACGATCAAATCAGTACCATTTTCCTTTGTGCTCTAAACTGCATAAAGGGAATATCGATGAGTACTTTCATTGATCGTTATTATTATTTGAATTAATTCAATAACAAAAGTAACTTCATCTAAGTAATAAGAGCAATTAATTAGCTCAGCAACAACGATAACCACAGCAACTCCTTCTAAACAATGAAAGGAATATCCGCCGTGGCTATCTATTTACTTTTTTTCTTTTACTTTTGTAAGTTACTTTTGTTATTTTTACTTTTTCTGTATTATATCATATTTTGATTAAATTGTCATCTGAGATAGTGATTTTAAAAAAACTGGAAATTTTTTTAATTGTATATTTTGACAATAAAAAACATTTTTATATCAATTTAATGATTTTAGAGCGTTTTTAGCTTATTTGATTTTAAAGTTGTCGTCTATTCCTCAGGATTACTTGAAGAACAGGAAAAATTCGACAACAAAGTAGTCGATCTATTCAGTTATAAAACTTATGAAGGTCTTTCTGCTGGAACTGGCCACTCCTACTTTGGAGATGTAGATTATACTCTTACTTATTCAACTGAGAATATCCCTCATGATTTCTCCTCATGTGGTGCTAGTAAACTTCTATATTATAGAACGAAAGGGATAGAGTTAATGTTTAAACTTAAACTTTAGAATGAAAATATTTTTTCTTTTCTTACCCTACAGTATCCGTACAAATTTTATAGGTTTCATCTCATAAAAACTTGTACCTTGCTAAATTCAACAAACTGAAGCTTGTTTGTTGAATTTAGCTTTCTACTATGTAAGATTCTTGCTTGATAGCGGAGTAAATTTTCTATTCTACACCAAAAGCAAAAAGGATATATTTTTAATAAATTCCATTTGAAAACAATTCCTGTTCTATTATAGTAATGGTAATTCTAACTTTACACTTGCACCATGTTTATCCGAGTTGTTTTCTAATATGATGCGTCCATTATGTAATAACATTATTTTCCAAGAATTATATAAACCTAAACCATAGTTTGTAGCTGAATGTCTACTCTTATCTCCACGGTAAAATTGCTCCGTTCCTCGTTTTAAATCCTCATTAGAAAATCCTGGGCCTTCGTCTATCACAGATATTGAAAGTATCTTATCTGTAGTCATTATTAGTAATTCAATGTTGGATTTGTCTGGTGAATATTGAATAGCATTACTAAATATATTTTGAATGACTCTTTCAAATAATTGTACATCTATCATTACATCTGAATCTTCACAATTAATAGATTTAGATATAGTACGGTCATGTATTAGTGTAATCTCTCTCGCTATTTCACTAACTCTTTCGATTATTTCTGACACCTTTACTTTTTTTAAATTCAACGAGTTTAATTTAATTGACTGATTCATCTCCATCAGAGCTTTTGTATAATCTGATATACGTGTTGAATTTTTTATAATGTACTCTACATAATCTTTTTGTTCATCAGTTAGATCAGTTACCTTTAACAATTCAGCATTACCTTGGACAATAGAAACCGGAGTTTTTAAGTCATGCATTAATGCCGATATCTGACTTCTCTTATTCTCTTCTTTAATCCAATTTTCTCTTAATGAATCACTTAAGGCTTTTTTCATTATATCAAGGCTATTTAAGACATCATTAAATTCTTTGATATTTGAACTTCCTATTTCAAAGTCTAATTCTTGGTTGGCGATTTTATCTGATGCCTCTAGCATTGGCGATAATTGCCTTGTTATTCGTTTTGCCCAGATTAGAGTAGCCACAAATGCACTCATTAAAAAGAAAATGATTAATAAAAATATTAATAGTAAATCTACACTAGGGAAATATTTTTCCATCCAATCATTATTGTAGTGTGGCTCTAGTGAATAATGGATTAATACATATCCATCATTCCTTTTAAATTCTATAAATGAAGAAGATGGAGTTGAAAATCCCTCATGATTGTGAAAATTCTTAGCTTTCAGTTGAATAGCTTCATCCATATTAGTTTTTATCACTTCACCATCTGGCGATAAAAACATATAGCTAGCTCCTTTAGGTATCAATGCTTCATCAAAGTCTATTTTATTTAAAATTTTATATTTATTTTCTTGTAATAAATTTTCTGTATGGTTAGCCGGAAGAATCAAACCAACACTATAAAACGCTGTAAAAGTTAATAAAGCTAGTACGATGGCACATCCTAAACCAACTCCAACAGTCATTAAGTATTTAAGAAATACTATTTTGAGCGACTGTCCTTTTCTAATTAATTCCATTTATAACCAATCCCCCAAACTGTAGAAATTGGATTTTCACCAAATTTTAAGAACTTTGCTCTAATATTTTTTACATGTTCTGATATGGCAGAAGAATCACCAATCCCATCAAATCCAAAAATCATTTCATATATTTGTTCTCTTGAAAAAACTTGTCCCTTTCTCTTTGCTAAAAGCTTCGAAATTTGATATTCAGACTTTGTCAGATGAATTTCTTCCTCCTTCACAAATACTTGATTGGAGGATAAATCAAATCTTATATTCCCTAGGTTTAAACTCGAATGTTTTTCTCTTTGTTCTCTTCTCAGATGAGCTTCTACCCTTGCTAACAATTCACCAACACCAAATGGTTTGGTAATATAGTCATCTCCTCCACTTAATAAGCCATCTACTATATCCGTTTCCATTGCTTTTGCAGTTAAAAAGATAATCGGACAATCCACTTTGCTACGTATATTTTTACAATAGCTGATTCCATCAACCTCTGGCATCATTACATCAAGTAATATTAAGTCATATTTCCCCAAACTATTTTCATCAATATCTACCGTGGTTTGGTAAATATCAACAATATGATCTCCTTTTATTAAAATATTCTTGATTAGAGTCAGCATATCTAATTCATCATCTATAGCAAGAATTCTTGCCATACCAAACCACCTCCATATTTATAAATATTTTATTATTATACCATATTCCATTTACAAATACATTTAGAGCTATTATTCACTGATTGACTTTCCACCCCACCTATTGAACCATAATAAAGAGCCAGTAAAAATGACTACTGTAATAGGTATTGCTACATAGCCCCACATGGTAAACTCTTTAATTAAATATGAGCTATCAGCCAATTCACTTCCAACAATATATGTTGCAGATAATCTCGATGCCCAAGTACAAGGTAAAAAATACCAGATATTTTCACCTAAATTGGTTATTGAAAGTAAAGCAATCAACGTTTCCACAAATCCCAATCCAATAGATGCACCACCACCTAACATAAGTGATACCCATAAATGAATCATATATGTAGATAGACATCCTATAAAAACTAATAATAATTCAATTAACCAAGCCATAGTCGCTTGATTACCAAATAGCATTGCAAATATAAAAACTGCTAAACTTATAGAAAATAGAAAACTCAATAAGAGCATTATAAGTTTTCCGCCATAAGCCTTGCTTCTGGATTTTGTAGTTGATAGAATCACTTGAAATCTTCCAGCACTTGCTTCCATGTCAACAACCTTAGATGTGATAGCACCAAATATTATTGGTAAGATAGCACCTAAAAGCACAAAATAATTCAGTATGATATCCATATCAGAAAAATTTTTTAGACTTGTAAATGTTGCTGCCCCATAAAATATTAGTGCATATAAAACAGGTAAGATAAAGTGAGCAAACGGAATCCATGTATGCTTCAATTTATAAAACTCTGATTTCAATATATTCATCATTACTTCACCTCTTGCTTAGAAAACCATTTTGCAGTAATGAAAGTCAATAATGTAAACAAACATATTGATAAAATACAAGGAACAAGTAAGGATGTGTTTAAAATCATTGGATTTGATACTTCTGTTGGGATACCGTTCGGTAAAATACGCATAACGGGTACCATCAATCTAATCCCCCAAGAATAAGGGCAATAAATCCACATAGAACCGTCAGCTAACAAAATTCCTACCACAAGACCTAATACAGCATTTACTACAATGCTTGCTATAAACCCAAACTTTTTAGCTAGGAAAAAACAAAACGGAACTTGCCATATGTTAGTTATAACCAATAATACACTTGCGAATAATAATGTCGTGAATGCATAGTTTCCTGTTAATTGTTCTCCAATGAAAAATTGAAAAACAAATACTCCTAGCATATGCAAAATAGCAGTTATACTTAGATAAATTGAAGCTGTTAGTATTTTTGATATCCATATTTTTTTTAAATCAACATTAAGTGAAAAAACTGCTCGGTAGTTTAATTTTCTTTCCTCTTTTCTATGCATCATTGCTGGTATTAAAGCGAAAGTTGCTGGCATAATCATCACATACCACCAATTATATGCATTTACACTAAAATATAATGGCATTAATACAAACGCAACAAGTAAAGATATAATTGGTGCAATAAATAATATCTTCAACAAAAAACTGTGTTTGTGTTTCAAATTTTCTGCAAAAATATAATTTTTCATTAAGCTACACCCTCTTTCCATTCTTTACAACATCCATAAAAAGTTCTTCTAAATTTTCATTATGATTAATTGTGTTTTGATATTTTAATTCTCCATCATGTATAATTCCTATATGATCAGCAGTTTGTTCCACTTCTGCTAAAATATGACTAGATAGAATTACTGTTATTCCTTTTTTTGGAAAGTTTCGTATTAAATCTCGTAATTCTTGAATTCCTAATGGATCTAATCCGTTTGTCGGTTCATCTAGTATCAATAGTTTAGGATTATTTAATAAAGCAATTGCAATACCTAATCTTTGTTTCATCCCCAAAGAAAATTGACCACTTTTCTTTTTTCCGGTATTTTTTAAATCTACAATTTCTAAAACTTCATCAATTCTTGCATCAGGCAATCCAAGTAATAATGTTCTAACTTTTAGATTTTCTCTTGCACTTAAATTTTCGTATAAGGGTGGCATCTCGATTAAAGCACCAATATCTGATAAATCATTTCTACTCCATTCATGTCCTTCAAACATAATTTCACCTGACGTCTTGTGTAACATACCTGTAATCATCTTTAATGTCGTAGATTTACCTGCACCATTAGGTCCTAGTAATCCATATACTGAATTTTCCTCAATTTTTAATGACACATTATTTACAGCTTTTTGTTTTCCAAAAACTTTTGTTAGCTCATTTGTTTCCAAAATATATTTGCTCATATTTTGTTCCTCCTTTAATCTTGTAAATAGTATAAAAAATATTTTTAAGGATTCTGTAAGGAAAAAATATTTTTCAAAAAGTAGCAAGAAAATTCTAATTTATTAAACGTTTTGCATTTTTTCTTTAGTCTTTTATGCCATATTTCATATACTTCATAAATAAAAAAGGCAGAACCAGAGTTCTGCCATAAATAACAATTATTTATCTTACAACTTCAATCTCCACCTTGCTCTAAATCAAATTTTAAGGAATTGAAGTATTCTCTTTCTAATCCTATAGATATGCCTATTCTGTTCGAGTTTCAGCTAAATATATTCCCCATTCAGCTAATTCTTCAGGCAAATCAT
>ERZ1699260.151-NODE-151-length-29582-cov-6.102020_pt1 | contig 29582 bp, 26 predicted proteins | sample MGYA00581519_ERZ1699260 | MGnify/ENA primary metagenome ERZ1699260 (study PRJEB42319, sample SAMD00040324) | human oral metagenome | material: saliva | host: Homo sapiens | study: EMG produced TPA metagenomics assembly of PRJDB4115 data set (Metgenomic analysis of... | reverse complement strand
CACCGCTTGCGCTAACTTTGCAAAGGAAAATGAATGTCGGCTTATTTGAAAAATATAAAGAACGAGATGGATGATAGAAGTGGAAGGTACATGAAAAGACGCTACCAAAACTAAAAAGGCAGTCACCGCTTCAGGTGTCAAGAGAACATGCAGAGTATAGAGGATAAGACAAGGATGTTACCACCGTCAAGCCAGGAACACGAGTCAAGAAAGGAGTACAAATAAGACATCTCTGCCGAAAAAAGAATGAAGTACAAGAGAATAAAAAGAAATGAGAAGAGAGCCACTCCAAGAACAGCAAGAAATACCTCAAAAAGTATTGCTACAAAAGATACGCTGTCAGAGAGAAAAAGCAAAACGATCCTTATAACAAGACGGTAAAGAAAAGAAAGCTGAACAACAATACAAAAGGGAGACTTAAAGAAGGGCAACTTTATGAATAAATGTCTGCAAGATTATCTGCATGGACGTATGGGCGTATTGAAGTATATATAAGAATATGACTATACAACAATATTAGAATACGTCAATAGGAGTATAAGTATATAGAGTAATATAGGAAAAGGGAAGTAAATCCAAATAGAACAATGGGCTGTGACTAATAGTCTCTGCCGTACCGCTTTTAAAGTGTTCTTTCTTCAGAATGAAATGAAGATAAAAGAACACTTGTCCTATAAAGAACAGCGACCAATAAAAAAGATTATAGAAAATCTGTTCGTTATCAGGGGTGTGGGGCGGTAAGCCCCACCAATTTTTCAAACGAAAAGAGAGCGATACGAAAGTTATATTTTCGTACCGCTCAAAGGAAACAATTACAAATCCGGGAGTTCATCGATGATATTTTCCAAATGCCCCAGCACGACATCCAAATCTAAATCAGTTATATAAGATTCAAAACCGCCTTCTTCATCCCTTGCAAGAATTTCTAACGCCCCTTCACGTTCTCTTATGGCTAAAACTTTCAAATCTACAGGGTCATCTCCTAAATATCCAAGTATATAAGGATAGCTTGTATTAAATTCCTGCCTATCATCACTGTAGTCCATACCAAAATGAAACTCATGGTTAGGATAATTCTGCAAAGCGTCTTTCAACTCTTGCTTTTGTTTTTGACGTATCTCTTTATAAAGAGAAGAATAATCGAAATGTTTCATAATATTCTTTTTCTTGCAAGGTGGTAAACCCACCTTGCAAAGTTAATCTTAATCAAGTGTTGTGTAAAAATAATCCAATTCTTCACCGTGTAAATTTGCACATGCAAAAGCGTCCACTTTCTCCCAAAGGGAGTTGTAAATCGTCGCAAAACCATCATTTACTTCGTACCACTGCCAAATCTTATGGTTAAGTACCATAACAAGTTCTGTTAGATACTTGTAGTTATCTTTCCATTCACATAAAGCACGTTTACAAGTATCTATAATAGCTGCTACACCGAAATTCTCCGCAATAGAGAAATCTGTCCAAAAAGTTGTGATAGGTTTATAACCAGTCATTGCTTCAACGTTCCACTCTGTGGTTTTAATTGTAATTGTTTCCATATTTTTTGTTTTTATATTCAATGTTTTATTCCTCTTGTTATTTATGCAGCCTTATTAAGCATATATATTTTTGTTGCTACTTCCAAAGCTTCTTTTTTGGATGTGTAAAACTCCTTGAAAGTCTCGTTTCTTTTAGAAGAATCGGATTCTTCAAAGTATTTGTCATACATGTCATAATAGCGGATACGGTATTTTTGCCAACCATTCGACGAGTGATGGAACTCTATCCAAAGACCGAATACAAATTTGCCGTTGTTATCTATAAGGCTATATGACTTCAGATAGTCCTCCTCCTTTTCGCAAGAGAATGTTCTCCCAAATTCGCTACTGTAACTGTGCTTGTAATCGTACCTCATTTTAAGTTTTTCCATATCTTTGTTTTTTATGTTTTATATTAATTTCGGGCATCCTGATTCTCAACCTTAATAGTTTTTTGGATCTTCGACCCGAACTTTTTTTTATTCCGGTGTAACCGTCATCTCGAACCTTTTATGTGCAAGGTAAGAGTACTGGTTAAAAGGAAAGTAAGGCAAATAATTGATCGATAAATTTTTCAGGAAACCGCAATCTATTTGATTTCGGAGGGTCTTGAAAAATTTATTGTCAATAAGGGACTGGTGTTTGCCGTGTTTCCTGCCAGTACTACCTTTGCATCTAAAAGTCGATAGATGACTACAAGCGGAGAAGAGAAGTGAGTGGCCGAGAATAGAGACAAAATTAAAATAGACTAAGTCAAAGTAAAAAGTACCACCGGTACAATATAGATATGTTTTAATCAAAGTATATAGGTGTATTCCTTTATAGAGATATATAATATATCACTATATACAACAATACACCTATATGTATATACATATAGAATATAAGTCTTGTATAGAATAGCTTTTCCCTAACAAGGATTGTAACAGTTGCGAAAGATTTTTTTAGTATCTTATCTATTCTTTCACAAAATAATAAAGCTACATTTTTAACATAAAACCCTCTGTAACCCATTGAAAAGGTTTTGAAAACGTTAATATAAGAGTTTTATTTTTTTGAGTATGTTTTTTTGGATTTAAGTTACTTATTTTGTAACAATCAAAATCCATTATTATGCCTGGTAAAAAGAACAAAAAACGTCCATCTTCTTACGAAAGAAGTAATAAACCTGCAGACAATCTTCAGAAGTTTGCAGAAATGATGTATAATATCATCACCAAAGCCAAATCTAAGAATTGGAAGCAAGGTTGGTTAGGAGTAAAAGGAACCATATTAGGTTTGCCACAAAATATCACTGGTAGGACCTATTCAGGAGGAAATTCCTTTTTCTTGATGGCAGACACATCAGAAAAGGGATACAACACTCCTGTCTATATGACCTTTAAGCAAGCCAAAGATCGTAACCTTCATGTTAATGCAGGTGAGAAGTCTGTCCCAATTTTCAAATGGGGGTTATCCATTAAGGATGAAAAGGGCAAGACTGTATCCGAGGAAGACTATAATGCCATGTCAAAAGAAGAGCGTGACAAGTATTCCGTTCGTCCTTATCCAAAAGTTTACCATGTTTTCAATATTGACCAGACGAACTTATCAGAGGTCAATAAAAAGAAATACGATGCCATTGTTGCTCGCTTTAAGGCCCCTGATGAAGAAGTAAAGGACAGCAAAGGTATGTATATCAATGATGCTCTTGATAGAATGTTCAAGGAGAAAGCTTGGCATTGTGATATTCGTTATAACAAACCATCCAGCAGAGCTTTTTACGTACCATCACAGGATTTTATTGTACTGCCTATGAAAGAGCAGTTCAACATTGGTAAGACTACTGAAGAAGTCTATCGTGACGGTATGGAGTATTACTCCACCGCCTTGCACGAGATGGCCCACTCAACAGGTCATGAGTCTCGTCTTAACAGGCAATTTGGAGCAAAGCGTACCGACGGTTATGCTCATGAAGAATTAATTGCCGAAATGACAGCAGCTCTAGTAGGAAGTACGATGGGTTTTGATAAGAAGATATTAGAAAACAATGCCAATTACCTGAAAGGGTGGTTAGAAAATCTCAAACGTAATCCTGAAAGCATTACCACTATCATGTCCGATGTAGGCAAAGCATCAGACATGATTATCGAGAAGATTGACGAGCAGCGAGTTGCCTTAGGACAGACCCCATTGAAAGAAGGTAACTTAGAAGGTCTTACCGATGACCTTGGAGAAGAGACACAACAATCTTCTAAAATAAGCAATGCAGAAGTTCGACAAGAAGAAGTTTCAGAAGAATCTGTATCTTCATCAGAGAGACAAGATGATGACATTAGTAATATCTTAGACAATAAGCCTCTAATAGAGAAGGTTCCCTATGGTGAGTTTTATTTACCTGAATGGTCAATTCCCTATCTCAAAGACGGCAATGAATACGGATTAACAGCAGAGCAGCTAAAGACTGTAAAAGATTTCGAGAAAGATTTTCCTTCTAAGTTATCAATTGAAATTACAGAGAGTTCAATTGAAGGGAATCATAATACAGAGCTTGGTCCTGCAACTACTGTTGATAAGGCAAAAATTTATTATTTTGAGCAACATATTAGCGATCTTTTTCCTACCGATGAGTCTACTCGTGATAGACTTGACAAAGATTTGTCCGAAGACAATAAGAGTCGCAAGACTCTTTCAGATCTTCAAGCACAATACAGCAATATTAACGCCCAGTATCCAGCTGCTGTGAATGATGAAAGAACTCGTCAGTTAGCAATGCGTATTAACCAAGCAAGCCAAATTATTTCCGAGTACAGCAATAATATAAAAGCTGTATATGGTCAAGATTTTATGTTTTCTGAAGCAGCAAATAAAGTTATGATACCTCAATCCATCTATTCAGGCCAGCTAAAGCCTCTTTCTGTTGTTCAAGACCAAGGAGCCGACCAAGAGAAGAAAGTCTCTGTCCCTGACTCTCTCCAGGTCCCAGTATGGGAAGCCTATGAGAAAGAGAAAAGTCAGACAGGTGATTTCACCTATCAGGACACGGCAGAGGAGTATGGTAACATGCTCTTAAAAGGAGTGGAAAATATTTTACCTCGCATAAAGGGAACTCTCACTATTGACCAATGGGGGTCTGATGTACTATCTGCAAAGATCGAGAATGACCCCCGAATATTCGATACTTATATCATCCCCGAACCTTTAAAAGCATGGTTGGAAGTCTCTCCTAAGGAAGAATCACACTCCAATATGCAAGGTAGCTCCACAGGCAAAAATGTCGACATAGTAGCTGCATACGCATTTTCAACGATTCTTTTACAAAAAGAGAATCAGGAAGTAGGCCTGTCATTTACCATAGACGGTAAGCAGTGGGATAACTATGACGAAATCATGCAAGGCAATTCAGACCATGTTATCTCCGATGAAGCGTTTGCTGCAGCTTGGGCTTTACAAAGCTCTATGGGTATTTCCAAGCATGATCTTTCCAAGAATGCTGTGGCTGTTCTTAAGGACCATATTGATACTACAGAATACTATGGGGAACCCACCCTCAATGGGTCAAAGGGAGGCATAGAACTATTGCAATCCGGTAAAGTTTCTGCAGATTATAGCGTGAAAGGTCAACAAGTCACAGTAGAAGCGTCACCCAAGATTGAGGAAGAGCTGCACCCTGAACAAGTGAAAGAGATTATCGAGGCAAACGAATCCTTCCAGGAAAGCAAAGAAACCGATGAAGATATCTCTCTCTCCGAGGACAGCAATCCCGAAACCAATGTAGCAAGCATAGCAAAAAACATCATGGAAAAAGGAAATGTACCAAAGGAAGTTGCCGAGAAGCAGGCAACCGTCATAGCAGATGCTCAACAGGCCGCTATAGAAGAGAAGAAACAGAAAGCCGAGCAAGCTAAGCAAGCCGCCCTGAAGAAGGCAGAAGACGAACGTCGTAGGGAGGTCGAAGAAGAAAAGCGTCGAGAAGAAGAGAACAAACAGCAAGAGAAAGATAGCGGTCCGAGTTCCAAACTTCTCCTCCATGCTGCCCTTCTTCTTGGTGCCTTAGAGCTTGCCAAAGGCAACAAGGGTATTTGGATGAACAAGGCAGGCAAGAGCAATGCCGAGTTTATTGGCGCGAAGCGTCCCATCATGGCTTATAACAACATCATGATGAATCTGCAATCAGATAGGCAGGGCTATCGTTCAAATGTATATACTACCTATGACAGTGCAAAAGATGCTGGCACGGCTGTAAAGCAGAACGAAGAATCTCTTGCTTTCAATTGGGTTAAATGGGACTATCAGCATGTAGGCACAAAAGAACTCATCAGTAGAGAAGACTATGATAAACTTCCTGCAGAAGAGAAGGAGTTCTATACCAAGCACAAGTCGAAGGAAGAGTACGGTATCTTCAATATTGATCAAACCACTATGCCTGCAGGCAAGCAAGCAGACTATACAGCTCTTTTGAAAGACAAAGGAGCCAAGATAGATCAACTCTCCGAGCGTGGCGTAAGCAGTATGATGAAGTTTGCCGAGAAGTTAAAATCCAACCATCCTACCTCTATGGTCATTGCTCGTACTGACAGTAAATATCAGATTTATGGAAAAGATGCGTCAAGAGCAGGAAAGCTATTAAACTTGCCAGTCAGTCAGACCGAAGAAAACGGTCAAAAAGTCAAGTCAGTAAGTTTCCCACTTGACAGGATTAATGACTATCTACCCAAATTAGTCGAAGCCAAGCAGTGGGTTGTAGTAGCCGAGAATCTTGATAGTGCCGAACTTATCAGACAGCTTCCTAACGAGAAGGAGGTCATTTCAAATGCCAATCAGACAGCACAGAGAGTAGCCAAATCTGCAGGTATAGGCTATGAGCGTGTCATGGTGCTTCAAGATGCCGCTTACGACAAGCAAGCAGATAAGATTATTGTCAGTGGGATGAGCGATAAGGATGCTGGCGATAGCCGTCAAGCTGCTCTTCAGAAAGCCAATGACATCTATCGTGCCGTTGTTGCAGCCACAGGTAGCGAGCATCGTCTTGACAGGATGGGACGTAACAACCTCCTCCCTGTCGATGATGCTAAATACGAACGTTTCGTTCAAGACCTAGCTGCAGGAGTTCTTATGGCACGTCAGGGCCTTCCAGCTACTCTATCAAAAGAAAGCATGCAAAATGTTAACTATTTGCAGCGAGAGATTAGAGAGAACCCTAAGATGCTCGGTTTAATCGAAAAAGATGTCAATAATGCAATAGAGTCTATTGACAAGCATCTAAAGCAAGAGATTGTCAAGTACGAAGATATCCGCAAGGAACTCACTCCAAAGGATCTTATTGTCAGTCCAAAGCAATACAAGATTTCTAGCGATTTAGCCAAGATTCCCGATATAGAGTCCAAGCAAATCGTTATTGTAAGAGACAAGGCAAAAGGTGCAGCCGATGTTATTCTTCCTGAAGGAGCATCATTAGACGATGATGTAGAAATATCAGGAATCCGCAAAGACCGCATTAAAATAGCTTTAGGCAAGGAAGGCATCAGTGATGTCAAGTTCTACAATGCAGGTGGTGGTTTAGGTTTAAATGAAACCAACGACTATTACAAAGGCAAAGAAGTCTCTGTGGATAAGCTAAAGCAATATGATTTCAGCCAGCACAGGGATATTGATGTAAAGCCACAGATAGAGGCAGCTAAAGTTGCCAATATAAAACTCTTTACACCTATCAAGGATGATAAGGGACAATATGCCTTCTTCTTCAAAGTAGATAACGAACCCTCTTTTGCAGTCTATCCTAACGAAGCTCATAAGAGAGCCTACTTTGATGCAAGAAACACAGATCAAAAGAAAGAGATACACGAAGCTCTTGCACAGAAATACTATTCTGTTGCACAGAAGCACCCTGAAATTAAAGTGGACCTTATCATGCCAAAAGTCCCTGCTGTCGATATGAGTAAGATAGAACGTCCTACCATCAGCAAAGACCGAGATGATCCTAACAAGAAATATGTTATGGCCACTATTGACGGTAAGCTCATGAAAGAGCCGATAAGCAAAGATCAATGGAATAAGATGTGGTTGGCCGACGATATGGCAGAGTATAAGAAAGCTGTTGCAGCAGTGGTCTTTGCACCCTTTCTCAAAGTAGAAGAAAAGAATGAGAATCCCATAAAACAAGAAAAGCAGGAGACTATTTCTTCAAACCAAGAGCAGACGCTATCTCAATCTGAAGACACAAATGAGGAAGACGTTCAGCAAGAAGAAACTACTCCAAGAACAGTTAAACCTCGTGGTATGGGAATAGGATAAAGAAAAAAATAGACAAACAACATGGCAATTTCACCATCAGAGTTTATCAATCGATACGCCCCTTATGCTATGGAGCAACAAATCAAGTATGGTATACCCTCTTCGGTTATCCTTGCACAGATGGCCGTAGAGAGTACCTGGGGCAGTTCCGACCTCGCCAGAAACGACAACAATTTCTTCGGCATCAAGCGAGGTTCCTCATGGACAGGCAGAGTTAGTTTTCATGACGATGACCGTCCCAATGAAGCATTCCGTTCATATAACAGTGTAGAGGAAAGTCTTAACGACCATTCTGCCACCCTCCTCCAATCAAGATATCTTCGACGTTGTCCTGTCAATGATAGTACAGATCACTTAGGTTGGATACGAGGAATTAAGGCAGGCGGCTATGCCACCGCCCCCAACTATGTAGACAGCATCGAAGGTGTTATCAGTAAATACGGATTAGACAGGTTTGACCGCCTAGCCATACAGACGGCCAATCAGAAAGGTATTCCCATAGGCTATATGCGAGGCCAAGGCATCAGCCCAGCAGGCACAGCACGTCCTGCTGCACCAGCCATCCTCCTTAATCCTCTTCAAGGCAGATGGTGTATGCCTATCAACTTAGAAGGGTTACGAGTGTCAGGAGAGTTTGGCGAAAGTCGTCCGGGGCATCATCATGGAGGGGTAGATATTAGCACAGGAGGCAAATATCTCCCCATCTATGGTACAGAAGATAATGGAAAGGTCATTGCCGTTAAGCCTAATAATGGTGCAGCAGGCAATATGATAACCGTTGAATACAACCGTGCCGATGGCAGCCGTTTACAGTGCACCTATATGCACCTAAGCAAAATAGGAGTCAATGTTGGCGACGTTGTCAATGCAGGAACCCCTTTAGGTATGTCAGGCAATACAGGTCGTTCCACTGGAGCACATTTGCATTTTGAGACCAAATTCTATAATAGCAAAGGTGACCTTCAGCGTTATGACCCTGCCGAATACCTTGCCGAACTCTCTTTCAGAGGCAACCTCCCAGTTCCTTTAGACAAAGGCGGTCAGAACATGGTAGCTCGTTATGCCTCCCTTATGGCTTATAACAATGGGCAACCAGGCATGGGAGGACAGCCCATCGACAATCCCCAACTCCTATCTAACCTCACTAATTCCGATGATCCTAACCGGTGGTTACAATACCTTATGAATAGGAATGGCGAGGAAGCAGCCCAAGCAAACAATGGTATATCAGGCCTTCTATCCTCGCTCTTCATGAGCATCTTAACCCTCGCCCAGGAGTTAAAGCAAGACGAGAGTAACGACCTTGCTCTTACAGAAAAGAACGGACAGGAAGAAACCAAGGAAGCTGCTTCGTTAAGAAGAGATAGAGAAAGTGTTGATGTCGGCCGACTTACTCAAACCGCCTCGTTAAATTACGATTCAGAGCTACCTGAAAAGCAGCAAGAGAATACGATACGTAGAGTATAAAACTACAAAGAAATAGGAAATATGATTAAATGTAATGTCACAGCATGCGGTACTATCAGTAATTCCGCAGTAGAGAAACAAAGCAAAGAAGGAACACCCTTTATTTCCTTCAGTATAACCATTCCCATAGCAGGTAGCGACGGTTCAGGAGCCGAGCTACAAGTCTTTGTTTCCGCCCCAGGCAACAAAGATACGATGGGACAGTATTCCACTGGTCGCAGAGTGAAAGTTAACGGTACACTCTACATTAAGAAGATAGACGAGCGTACTTATTACAACCTCCGTAGTGATGGTGAGATAGAGATTGTGAAGTCCACCGAAGCTGATGCTCTTACAGGCTCTATGGAGTTCAAAGGAAAGATCAAAGGTGAAATCGTTGAACGCACCAATAAAAACGGTCATCAGTTCCAAACCTTTTCCGGCATATCCCAAGACAAAGATGGCGAGAAAGTCGGCTGGCTATGGGTTCGCTTTCTTGCACCTACCCCAGTTAAGCAAGACTTCTTCAAGCCCGATGCCTACGTAGAAGTCAAAGGCGAGCTTCATTTCCACATTTATCAAGGCAATGTCAATATCGAGTGCCGTACCAGCAGCATTGTTCCATGGGAACTAAGCACAACACAAAAATGATGTGTCATATTTTTTAAGTATTTGAACCACCAGTTTTGCAAAGCACTATCCATACAAAGATAAACCTTTGCAGGCTGGTGTTTATAAATTCTCTTAACTATAACAAGTATGAGCCAAAGTGATAATAAAAAAAATCTCTTTCACAACCACCTATTAAGTGGATGGAGTAAGATATTTGGAAAGAATGTCGAGCAATCATCAGAAAAGACAGAAGTAGACAACACAAAGAAGAAACCTTTCCCTCAAAACCATTTTTTCTCTGTTGAAGAATTATCCTTCCTATCAATAAATCAAGAGCAGCATACTCTATTAGAGCGATGGGCATTAGAGATGAGTTTATGGGCGAAAGAACGTTGTAATGATACTGACAAGCACAACTCCAAGTTCTTCCCAGCCGTTCAATGGCAAGACGGCTTGCTAAGTACCTGGATAAATTCTAAGCCCTATGCTGAAGATTTAGATCAACAAGCCGATCGCCTTTATCAACTACAATTAGCAGGATACGAATTATCTGAAGCTTATATAAGAATGATAGATGCCAGGTCCTGCCGAACCCTTGTAGGTAGTCTTTTTATAGACAACAGAAAGGACAATGAAACATCTCATAATCAAAATCGTTATATGAGAGTTAAGGAAGTTATAGACAAAGACGGAGAGCCTTTATCTTTATGTGTCTCTTTCTATGATAAAATCAGTCACCACCCCTCATCTGAAGATTATATCACATACAAAAAACTAAAGACACTAATTGATACAAAGAATTTCACCGTTCTTAGTAACGAAGCTCTCCACAAATGGAATGAAGAAGCCACAGTACGAGATGATGTTGAAAAGAAATATCTATCATTGATAGGTATGATAAAGCGTGCCAACCATTTACAAGGTATGTTCCCTGTCAATAACTCCATCTACGTAAATCTTGGTGGTAAGACCTATTATCCCAAAGCATGGTCACTCTATGATAACAAGATACGTATAGATTTCAATTTGGATACACAAGAGGTCCAGGCGTATATCATTGAAAATGATGAATCCTATCTTTTTGTCGATGCTTTGAATTATATAGAGAAGACTTTAAACGAGCGTACGGTAACCAACGACCTTGCATCTATGGTAAGGATCTTCGGTAATGCTGTCAATGAAAATGGAGCGTACGTGCTCTTATCTATAGAAAAAAGTCTATGCAGCATCGACGGTATGGAAATCAACAGAGTTGCTGTAAATGCTTCAAACGAAGTCGTTGCATCTAACACTGAAAGTAACATAGTTACCCCTTTAACATCCTCTGACAAGGATACGTTGCTAAAGAGCATCGTAGAATATTGTAACTCTTTAATCAATGAGTATAAGAGAGTCCAAAGCAAAAGTACAGATAAGATAGTAAAGGAGCTATTACAAGCTAAACTTAACACTATCTCCGAAGGATTGTCAGTCTATTGCAAGACAACAGAAAAGCAACCATTGGATACACTGTGGCAGAGTGTTCTCACACGATTAGGGATAGCCCCTTCTCCCTCTTCAGAAGCGGCTGTTCTATCTGCAAACATTGTACAGACAGAAGCATCTTCTGTACATAAAGAAAGTCTTAAAGAGCCTACATACAAGCCAGCAGTAAAAGTAGAACAACCGGCTGCTGCACCCCTTGAAGTAAGCTCTCCACTTATCACCGAGCAAGAGAGAAGCAGTACAGGTTCTTCAAATAGCAGTATGTCTTCAAGCGAAGAAGCAGAGCCTTCCAGCAAAGAAGAGAGTATATCCATTCCCCAAGGTTATATACAGGTCCAACCAAGCCCTACAGGTAGATGGCATACTGAAGAGATGCAAAGAAGAGAAGCCTATCGAGTCTATGGTATGTTATTAAGTAAGAAACTCAAAAGGCAGCTTGATAACGGTGATAACCCATGGGTATCCAAACTGATGATGCTTCCAAGAGATACGGAAGGAAAAGTCTATACAGGCACCAATGCCATTATGTTAGCTCTATGGATGGAGGAGAAAGGCTTCGAGTTACCTTTCTTCATTACAGAAAGAGAGTTATTAGATAAAGGCTATGGTATTTCTGAAGAAGCAGAAAGTCTATATATTCTCAAAGAGGCAGGTACAGAAAGAGTTTATAATATTTCGCAAACCACCTTCCCTATTAACCAGCGTCGAGCTTATGAATCATTGAAGTTAAACATGGTAGCATTGGAAAGAAAGAAAACCAGTGGTTATCAGTTCCTTGATGCAAACGACTTTAGTAAGATTGAATTAAAGCATGATGGCACGCCAGGACTATCACTTTATGACCACACAAGTAAAGTCATTCACATAGCCTCCAAAGACAAGTATGAGAATGGGGACGATTATTATAGGGATTTAGCAGTTGCCATGATAGAGAGTACCAGAGATATAGACTTCGATACGCTCTGCTTTGACTCCTATCTCTTTGAGAACCTCGTTTCCCATTTAGGCAGTGGTATCATTAGTCAGAGTTGCCGTTTTGACGCTACCAATCCCGAATATTCCAAGATATGGCGAGAAAGGTTAGAAAACAACCCCAACTATACCAAACGTATATTAGAGCAATCAGAAACCTCCTCCGGTCAAATCTTACAACTTTCCTTATCATAAGGGGATATATCCCCCAAACCTTAATAATCTATACCAGGAATACACCGAGGGGTATAGGGGGCGAGAAGCCCCATACAACAGAGAGAAGGCGGCCAGCATCACGCAGACCGCCTTCTATAAATACAACTACATGTTGTAAAAAACACTAAACTGCCATCATTTGTGTCACGATTATTTATCTTCTTGCGCTTTTTGTATTGCTTCAAGAATAGTTTCTTTCATAACATCATAATTAAGTCCTAAAGGGAAATGTACATGTCCGCCTCCAGCAATAGCACCATCAATAAAGAGACGTACATTCCACCATCTCTTGGCATTTTTTCTTGTAACTCCTATTTCTTTTTCACAAGTACTTTTCGTACCAAAAGGATTTTGATATCGCCACAGTGTTACTTTTATGGCATTTTCAGAGCTTCCTAAAGCCTTCAGTCTATTCTGATCTTTTTTCCACTCGTCATATACCTCCATTGCAGAAATATAGGCATCTTTATCTTGATTACCATTACTACTTTGGGACAGAAATTCTTTCTCCTGCTCCTTTTGTTGCTTCTGTCCTTCCTTTTGTAGAAGATCCCACGCCTCTTGTGGCATTTCATCAGAATCATCACCATACCTCCATTCATTGATGAACTGCTCTGCCCCTTCTTCATTGCCCTCCATATATCCGAGTACATCGCACCATTCTTTGTAGGTATTTATCATTTCCTCTCCGTGCATAATGATGCACTCGAAGTTGGTGATTTCTTCCCGATCGAGCCGATCGAGCAATTCTTTCTTTAATTCAGCCATAACATTTTAGTATTTAGGGTTATTATCTATGCATACCTCTTCGTTTCTGTTCTTCCTTCTGCACATTCTCATCGCCAAGGTGGTAGAACTCACGCTGCATTTCCTCGGTGTAATCATCTTCAGGAATGTAGTCTTTGAAAGAATTATCATCATCTTTTATCCAGCATCCATATATACCGAAATTAAATGTTGGTAGTTCCTGTGAAGCAGCATTATCGTATTGTTCTCTATCTCCGCTTACTACCTTGATTCCACCATCAGCAAGAAAATCCAGTCCAAAAGTGAATGTTCCCTCCTGCTTATCTACCGATAGTACATTGCCGGTACACATCTGTGCCACCTGTTCATTAGAGAGTTCGAGTTCGCTCTGCAGAGTGGCTAGGTTATCCTCCATCAGCGAAACAGGAATATACAAAACCCTGTTCGTCTTATCATCGAGCTGCACAAAGCACTGTTCCTTTCCAGGCATCTTTGTAATGATAACTTTACCACTACGCAACGTATTCTGTTCGTCAGGCGTGAAATCCTCCAGGTCCGCCATTTCGCTTCTTGGAGCAATAAGTATATCCACCACTTCTGCTCTTCTTTCTAATTTTAGGCGAGCCTGGATCGTTCTTTTAACCCCATCTCCTAAATCAACCCGAATAGGTAAGATTGGAGTCCAGTTACCACTCAACAGTTTATTCATAACCACTTCAGGAAGGTCATCCACCATCTCCTGTGAAAACCCTATACTTTCAAACTTCTTATAGGGTATCTCATTTTCTGCAAAAATCGTCTTCATCTTTTCTGTTTTTTGTTTTTGCAAAGATAGTTTCTTCCTTTGAAAGAATCCCCCTAAAAATTATAAACCTTTTATATTAACATTTTCAAAATCTTTTTCCACGGATTTAGGGGGTTTTACGTTTTGGAAATGTTAATATAAGACTTCCTTTTTTTTCACACGCCTTATTAAATAGGTTTATTCTATTTTTGCAGTATAAACAAAGAAGAATATGATAACAATTTTGAGATACATCTCTCTGCTTATTTTAAGTTCAAGCACCCTTCTATGTTATGCGCAAAAGAAGTCGGATAATGATAACTTACAAGATTATTGGATAGACAAATATCTTAGTGTAAGTTTTCCGCTTCGTAACATCAAAGTCAACTCATCCTTCGGACGACGTAGAGACCCTATCACAGGTAAGACAAAAGATCACTGTGGCCTTGACTTAAAGGCACATTATGAGAAATGCCTTGCCATGTTTGACGGCAACGTCCTTAACACCGGCAGTGATCCTACATCAGGCAACTATATCATCATGCAGCATGGAGATTACACTATCAGCTATTGCCATTTATCACAGATATGGGTAAGAAAAGGCGATAAGATATTTGCTGGTGATCCAGTTGGCGTTAGTGGCAATACAGGTCGTTCCACAGGAGCACACCTTCATATCACCAGCAGATTACGAGGAAGACTCGAAGACCCTTACAATCTCCTTACCTATATAAGAGATGTAAAGCTACAATGTATCGCTGCCCTCCATGTCAACGAGAACACTCTCCTTTCCCCTAATGATTTCTTCAATAAGTATGCCCATGCAGCCATGCGCCAGCAGAAGAAGTATGGTATCCCAGCCTCCGTTATCCTCTCTCAAATGGCATTAGAAAGTCACTGGGGAAGCAGTACGCTAGCCCAAGCAGGCTTTAACTATTTCGGTATTAAAGCTAACAGGAGTTGGCTTAATAGTGGGCTTCCTTATAGCGTCCATGATGATGACCTGAAAGGTGAGAAGTTCTGCAACTTTGCCTCCCCTGAAGCCAGTATGGAATACCATTCCATGCTGCTGATGAGCGATCGTTACAAGCAATGCTGGCGTTACAGCTCCACTGATTTTCACAACTGGCTTGTCTCTATTAAATCAGCAGGCTATGCTACTGCACGAGACTATGTTCAGAAGTGTGAAAGCATCATTTTTAAGTATAAGCTCTACCTCTATGATGCAGCAGCCCAAAAATTATGATATAGAATAATTGAAAATAAAGTATAAAATCAAATGAAGAAAAAGATCTTATTATTATCAGCTTTCGCTGTCATAAGCCATGCCCTCTATGCCCAGGTCGTATATGGCACAGAAGAAAACATGTATGTAAAATCAATGTATGACAATCCCATCAGTCACATTGATAATCCCGAAGAGCCTGTAGTGCCAACAATAGAAGAACCACGCTACCAGCTATCAGGTCTTACAGACAATTGGTTTGTTTCCGCACAGACAGGTTTCCTCTCCTTCTTAGGATCTCCAGTCACCCATACCGATTTCAGCGGCAGAACCAAAATAGGTTTTGACTTTTCTCTAGGCAAATGGCACTCTCCTTATTTTGGAACTCGTCTTGTCTATCAAGGTTTTAAGTTTATTGATTCACAGAAGACATCACAATCTTTTGGGAGTTATCATATCGATGCACTTTTCAATGTATCCTCTCTCTTCCGCCCCTCTTTTGACACTCCTGCAAAATGGAATATAAGTCCATACCTCGGTGTCGGTCTTATAAGGCATAATAACCTCAAACGTTCATCCTTTGCCTTTTCTTATGGTATTACAGGTAGTTATAACCTTAATGAACGTATTGCTTTATCTGCCACTCTCGGAGGAACAACAGCTCATGGCAATTTTGATGGTTATGGCAATAAAAAATATTTTGCAGACAATCTATTGTCAGGTTCTATCGGTATAACAGTTGGTATTGGACATTTAGGATGGCATAGAAAGGAACAAATACATTCAACAATAGCTAACGAGGAGATTATAACTCATCCTACAGCTATCAATATTCCTTCCTATCCTCGTAACAGCTATAACGGACTCCGCTCTCTTCAGGAAAGAATTGCTAACGGTGAAGGAAAAGATGGCACCAACAGTATTGATGATGACAATATCGCAAAGTTTGACGCACCTATCCTCTTCTTTTTTAAGCGCAATTCTACAGAACTCATCGATAAGCAACAATTTATCAATATAAGAGAGATAGCTGCAGCTGTAAAGGAATACGATTTAGATGTTCGTATTGTAGGTTCAGCCGACAGCAAGACAGGAACAAGTAAGCATAATCGTACCCTTTCCATCAAACGCTGTCGATATATAGCCAAACTGTTACTAAAAGCAGGTGTGCCTAGAGATAAAATGACAGCATCTATCAAAGGAGGAAACAGCTACTACAAGCCGTACACCGCCAATCGTCACACCTGCGTCATGCTATATAAAAAGAAGTAATAACAAAACCATCCAAACCAATAGACTATGGCAACATTAAGAAAAAATACGGATTATCGGATGACCGATATATCACCTCGTTTGCAAGATACGCTCAATGCCAATGGCATGCAGGCGCATATTACCATGACCGATACAGGAGACTATGAATTAGTTACCTTATCTCATAACTCTTCTGAACCTCGTCGTTACGCCCTTAACCAGCAGCAGGTTGAAAACTTGATGAACAGTGGCACCAATGTATGGGATAAGAAAGCCTACAACACCTTTGTCAGCATTGTCAAAGATGACTATTATATACCAGGGTCCTATGTAGCAGCAAGAAATGCCAATAGCCCTGTTAATATGGGCTTAAACGGTCATAGACTTGCAGATGGCGAATACGGATATAGAGAGCCACGCTTTTTCCGTCCTTTTGAAGGACCACGATTCGGTCGTTTTGATAGTATCATAGATGGCATCTTAGGCCTTGCAAGTGGTGGCAGGGTAAGGCGTATTGATGGTAGACCTTTCTATGCAGGTAGTGCACCAGTGGTTATAGACCGTCCTGATGGGCGTTTACGACCAGGAGAGTTAAAAACAGGAGCATACGGCTTTTATGATAAAGGAACAAGACAGAAGTCAGATGTTCTTCAAGATATGAGTATTAAGGAAGTCCAACCTCCCAAGATTGAACGTCCTAAAGGTCAGTCCGTGCCTCTTAACTCTATCACCTCGCCAGTCTATATGTCATCAGCAAAGTTCCAAGAAGTACTCTCATCACATGGTATTGTCATTGATGAGAAGAAGAATCTTTTGACCATCAAGTCATCAGAAGTGAACAGCAATCTTGAATACCAGCTGAAGCCTGAAGAGACTAAGAAACTCATGAGTGAAAAGTTCAAGTATAACGACAAGAAAGGTGTGCACAACAAAGATGGCATCTCCGTCAACGAGAGACTTGCTATCTTAAATGCCGTTATAGGAAAGGATTTTAGTGACAAAATAACCACCGATAAACTAAATAGTAAAGACTATATCGACATCAAGTTAAAGCCCGAAGTCGAGCAAGAGTTAGGTCTCCATAAGGAAGTTGCTAAACAATACCTGGACTCAAAAGTAGATATCATAGACTTCAAAGCGTCACGTGAAGACTATAGAAGCGGTTTCCTAGACCGTTGGAACTCTATTGGTGTTGTCGATGGTCGGTCACTTGACCCTGGCAAAGGTTTCTTTCTCCCAGTCAAAGACGGTCGTGCCGTATCAGTTGGTGAGATACAAGTATCACCAGTGAACGATGGTAAGAGTGCAACCACCTATCGTATGACGGCTATCATCAATAACCAAGTCATGTCGCACGATATCTCCAAGGAAGACTACATCAAGTTTATTAACTATAACGACGAGTACCGTCTGAAACTCTTCGATAAGGTCTTCGATGAAGTTAAGATTAAGAGTGCATCTAATGGTATTATGGAAGACGGAATCCGCTCCGGAAAGCTGGACGAGACTACAGGCGTTGCTGTACTAAAAGGCAATTATAATCTTGTTAGCGATACAGCTACAGCTGCTATAACAAGTGCTATGGCATATAAAGATCAGATATCAGGTAATTATATGCTCACTATGCGAGAAAGCAAAGATATTGGAATGTGGTCATATAAGATTACAGAAGAAGATTATCTTGCTTTCAAGCAGGCTGACGACGATGGCAAGGCAAAACTCTTATCAACGCTTATACCAATCAAAGATGAGAAGGGACAGTCACTATCTATCGTGAAGGCTGTCACCCTTCCTATTTCCACTGTCGAAAAGAATATCACTTCGTATTCAGAGAATACTGATATGAAGGAAACTACCAAGGAAGGTGTTAGTCGACCTTATAACGAAAGGATGGCAGAGGCACTTAACAAAACCCTCTTTAAGGACTCCGAACACATCAAGGCAGAAGCTCTTTCAGAAGGAGATGTTCAAGCTATCAGACAGACAGATAGTAAGCTGATACAAGAAGGCAAAGCGCGGCCTTCGTTGGAGGAATTACGTCAGAATGTCAAGATAGCCCTCCAGGGCGAAGCTGGTGTGAATGGTGAGTCCTTAGAAAACCTAAAACCCAGTAAGCAATGGGTTAGAAGTGGTGGCCATGGCAGAGCTACTGATGTAGGTGATATTGCTGTCGAGCGGTTACGTGATGCTGAAGGTAAAGTCATAGAAGGCAAATACAAGATGACCGCTGTCATTGATGGTAATGTATTCTCTCATGAGATTACTCAAAAGGATTTTGACAAGTTCCGTGCCGTCAATGATACCCAGCGTATGAAACTCTTTGATAAGATTTTCCCTGAAGTAGAGATGAAGACAAAGCCAGGTCATGGTTTCAACTTAGGAGCAGCTATTTTAGCAGCAGTATCTGTTGGGTTAGACGTTGTTGGTAGTGTTATGTCCGAGCCACGTTACCGCCCTGAACTTTATGCTAGCCGAGATGTCTATTCCAAACCTGGTGTTGTCTCTCCTGAAGCCGTATCGGCAGCTCTTTATGAGGCGGAGAGTGAACCACTAAGAAGAGGTAACGGTGAAGGCAGAGGAATGGGTATATAGTAATTCTCAATATGTTAGATATGCTTAACAATGAATTTATACCATTCCAGACAGTGACAATCCGCCCTCACTGGGGACAGTTCTGTATTAATGAGTTTCCTGGTATCTTGCTTTGTATTGCAGGATACTGGGTAAGTCGTTTTACGGACTTCGATTTTCACGAGTTTTTTATATGGCCATCCTTATTCCTTACCATCTATCTGTTTTTTCAGATTGTTTACATGGCAAGGATTGAGTATGTTCTAACAGCAGAACAACTCATCACCTTACATGGTGTTCTTTCTCACTCAACAGACTACATCGAGCTTTACCGTGTCATAGACTATCAGCAGCACCAATCTCTGCCACAGCAGCTGTTTGGACTGAAGACTATTACCATCTATTCAGGTGATAGGAACAATCCGAAGCTGAATATGATAGGTATAAAAGCAAGATTAGATATTGTTGGTGAGATACGCAAGCGAGTAGAGTTTAACAAGAAAAGAAAGGGAATTTATGAAATTACCAATAGATCATAGACGTATCCTTTTGCTTATAGCTCTCCTTTTAGGGACTATATCTTTATCAGCACAGGGACTTTCTTCGTCCAACCCTGCTGAATATGCAGCTATCATAGCAGGAGAGACACGGATAGATAGTCAGGTTGTAAAGCAATCAAGAGGTATGACCGCTATTGCAGCAGAACAGATGGCAATGGTTAAACTCAATACCAAGATGAAGAACTGGGAGAAGAAGTATAACGAGTATCTAAAGACAGTTTCAGGCTATGCTTCCGCCATTAAAGCAGCTACTACTCTCTATTCTGATGGTATGCAGACTCTCACAGCGTTATGGGATGTGCATGCAGCCTGCAGAATCAATCCACAAGGTATTGCAGCCTCCCTTTCCATGAACAATCTCTATATGGAAACGGCAAGCGAGTTTATGCGAACCTATAAAACCTTGAAACAGGTTGTAGCCAAAGGTGGAGAAGGTAATATGCTTAGCGGTGCTGAACGCACGGAGCTACTATGGAATCTAACAGATAATCTAGCACGTTTAAACAGAAAGTTACGACTCCTGGCAGTGAGCATCACCATGCACTCTTTTGAAGATGTGTGGAATAGAGCCATTAATGGAAAGATAGGTAAATCCAATAAAATGTTAGCAGTAGAGTCTTCGAGACGAATGCGGAGAGCAATGAGCAATGTTGCTAAGTTCTATAGATACAGACAATCACATAAACCATGGGGCCAATGAAAACAATCATAATAAGAATAAACTTACTGATTTTCATGTTATTTCTTGCCTCGTTTACGAATATTCATGCACAGAACGGTCCCGATGGTGGTCGTGCAGCACTGTTTATCACTTATGCCAAGCAGGCCAAGAAAGCTATACGAGCCCAAGATGCTTTATTAGCAGTCAATCTTACAGGACATAAGTACCTAAAGGAGGAGGTTAAGGAAATAACAAACCTACAACTCCAATTCAATGAGTATCTTGACAGTTTTCAGGATGTTATCAACACAGCTGCTGATGTTTATGGTATTTATATGGAAGTAAACGAGACGTTGAAGAACTTAAAAGTAGTAAAAAGTATCGTTGTCAGGCAGCCGGCTAATGTATTAGCTGTGGCCTTATCCAGGTCTAAAAACAATATTTATCATGATCTTATAGAAAATGGTACTAAAGTAGCAGGAGATATAGAGCATCTATTTCCATTTAGCAAGGATCCTGATAAGAGGACAAAGCTAACGCAATATGAAAGGATCAAGATAATGGATAATATACGCTTAAATCTGCGTGCTTTAAACGTAAAGCTACGAACGTTAAGCAGACTTGTTAATTATACAACCATAATGGATTCATGGTATGATCTAAAAGGAACTGGCAAAGAATACCAACCACGCAAGATGAGGACAATTACTAACGACTGTTTAAAAGCATGGTCTAGGAAAGCTAAAAGTGTAAAATATTAAAAACAATGGAAGAAAGTAAAGAAATACAAGGAACGTACAGTATATTCAGGACAACCATATATATTTCTCTCCTTTTGGAGTTCTTTATGTATGGATTAGACCAAACAGCATTGAGTGGCTTAGGTGGAATTACGGCAAATTTTCACCAAAGGCTTAGTGTTCTCTCTATGTACCAGTTCCTCCCTTATTCAAAGATGGTAACACTTATGCTTGTCATCATCACCTGCATAGGAACAAAGAATAAGAAACAGATAGAGTTTGATGCACGAAAGATGGTATTTTACACTCTATCTATTGGCCTTGTCTTGGTCGTCGTATCCGTGTTTATCTATAACAGTAATTGGCATGCAAGACTATGGCTATTAAAGGCTAATATATGGCCGTATATGGCTATCTCCGTAGTAGGTACTGTACTTGTTCATATTGCACTTGACAATGTGTCAAAGTACTTCAAGGATGGCATGCTTAAAGACCGTTTCAACTTTGAGAATGAGAGTTTTGAGCAAACCACAGAACTTGTAGAAAATAAGTATTCAGTCAATATCCCTATGCGATACTACTATAAAGGAAAGTTTCGCAAAGGCTGGATAAACATAGTGAACCCTTTTAGAGGAACCTGGGTTGTAGGTACTCCTGGTTCAGGTAAGACATTCTCCGTTATAGAGCCTTATATTAGACAACATTCAGCCAAAGGGTTTTCTATGGTTGTCTATGACTATAAGTTCCCTACACTTGCCACAAAACTCTATTATCATTATAGGAAGAATCAGCAGCTAGGCAATATCCCTATAGGGTGCGATTTCAAGATGATCAACTTCGTTAATGTTGAATACAGCGCACGTGTCAATCCTATTCAGCAGAAGTACATCCCCAACCTAGCTGCAGCACAAGAAACAGCAGAGACCCTTATAGAGTCTTTGCAAAAAGGACAGAAGAGTTCAGGCGGAGGTTCAGATCAGTTCTTTCAAACCTCTGCAACCAACTTCCTTGCAGCATGTATATTCTTTTTTGTAAACTACAACAAGAAACCTTATGATGAGAACGGAAAAGAGCTATATCCTGAATATAGTGAAGACAAAGGCACTCATCATAAAAGACTAACAGGAAGGGTTTTCAGTGATGCGAAACAGATTGGCAATAAAGACTATCAGGTACAACCTGCTTACTGGAAAGGTCAATTTTCGGATATGCCTCACGTTCTTTCATTCCTAAACCACTCTTATGAAGAGATATTTGAGGTGTTAGAAACCGACCCAGAAGTATTTCCTCTCTTAGGACCATTTATGACGGCCTTTCATAACCAAGCTATGGAGCAGCTGGAAGGTATGATAGGAACTCTTCGTGTACAGACCTCTCGTTTGGCCACAAAAGAGTCTTACTGGGTATTCAGTGGAGATGACTTCGACCTGAAGGTATCAGATCCTCGACATCCAAGTTATCTGCTTATTGCCAACGATCCTGAAATGGAAAGTATCATTGGCGCACTTAATGCTCTGATATTAAATCGACTTGTCACACGTGTAAATAGTGGTATGGGTAAAAATGTTCCTGTGAGTATCATCGTTGATGAGCTTCCAACGCTCTATTTCCATAAGATAGACCGTTTGATAGGTACAGCACGAAGTAACAAGGTAGCCGTCACTTTAGGTTTTCAGGAAGTACCACAATTGGAAGCTGACTATGGCAAGGTCGGAAAAGATAAGATTATTACTACCGTAGGTAATGTTGTGTCAGGATCAGCTCGTTCAAAGGAGACGCTTGACTGGTTGTCAGGGGACATCTTTGGTAAGGTAGTACAGTTAAAGAAAGGTATTACTATTGATAGAGATAGAACTTCTATCAACCTCAATGAGAATATGGATAGCCTTGTCCCAGCTTCAAAGATTAGCGATATGGGAGCAGGTTGGCTTTGTGGTCAAACAGCACGTGACTTTGTTGTCACCAAAACAGGTAGACGAGATGCTATGGATATACAGACAGCCGAAGATTTTAAGACCACCAAGTTCTTCTGTAAGACTTCCTTTGATATGGAGAATATTAAAGCAGAAGAAGCAGATTATTTCAATTATCCAATACCAAAGTTCTATAACTTTGACTCTGAAGATTCTAAAGAACGAATCCTATATTCTAACTTTGATCGAATAGACAACGAAGTAAAAACGATGATCAAAGTCATTCAAACAGAGAAGAAGAAGAGCGGTGGTTCACAAGTTGCTCCACGGAAGGCTACTATAAAAACTAATAAAAACAAACCGTCCTAACCTCCTAAAGAAAAAAGAAATGGTGCATCAAGCGATACATCATTTCTTTTTTTTAGTTTCAATCGTCCGTTAAATATTATGCTGCGTCAGTATCGAAACTAAATAGCATTTATTCTGAAATCTGTTAAACTGCCCGTCCAGCCGTTAGCCCAGCTTAAAAATAAAATACAATGAACAATATTGTAGCCTACGAGGAACTGTTAATCCTCATTATTTCTATCTATCAGCCCAATAGCATAAGAATGCGTATCAAAGTAGTAGCCCATAGAATGCCTTTTAATTTCCTCATATAAGCGACCTTGATATGTCACCACGGCTTCGTTATCATCGAGGGCGCAAATAGCATCATATACCTCTCGACGCTCTTTCAAGAATTTCTCAACATCCTCGAAGTTGTCGAAATCTGATATGATTTCCTTTACTTCGTTCTCATAATAATCAGCAGCATCGCCGGCTGTAAACAAATTATAGTCGTCTCCATAATCCTCTGCTGTACGAGTAAATGGGTCGTACGCCCGATTGCCTGTTCTATACCAAACATTCCAGCCATCACGTTTATGGAATATCTCAATGCTTAAATCGTGCTGCTCTGCATATTCACGTGCTTCTTCCATAGATTCAAAGCCGATGATAGCCTTTTTCAAGTCAAGAGGATAACCACTCCGTTCCGATGTAGTTTCGATTAACTCAAAGCCTCCCTGTGCTGCTAAATTGATAAAATCAAATTGTTTCATATTCTTTCCCCGTCATGCCGATAGGTCAGCTTTTAGTTTTATAATTAATTTCGGGCATCCTGATTCTCAACCTTAATAAGGTTTTTGGATCTTCGACCCGAACTTTTTTTTATTCCGGTGTAACCGTCATCTCGAACCTTTTATGTGCAAGGTAAGAGTACTGGCAAAAAGGAAAGTAAGGCAAATAATTGATCAATAAATTTTTCAGGAAACCGCAATCTATTTGATTTCGGAGGGTCTTGAAAAATTTATTGTCAATAAGGGACTGGTGTTTGCTGTGTTTCCTGCCAGTACTACCTTTGCATCTAAAAGTCGATAGATGACTACAGACGGAGATGAGAAGTGAGGTCGAAAACAGAGACAAAATAAAAATAGATAAAGAAAAAGTAAGTATAGTTTCCTGGATAAATGGTATATACATATTTACGGAATAGACAAGAATACGTATATACGTATTACATTCTATACATATAGTTATATATAAGAGAATATTCATAATCATGATAGTCCGTTATACTTCATCTCTTTATTCATTTTTAGACGGCTTGTCAAGCTGATAATATAGTTTATTGTTAGTTTCTTTTACTTTTGCCTTCATAATTACTTTGTTTTATTCATCTAACTTGATATGTGTAATCCCTTTCTCTTTCAGCTCAGCCAATATCATCTTCACTAAGTCGTAATACTTTCGATTCTGAAAAACAATATTAAGAGCGTCTTCTGCATCGTTATGATATTCTTGAACATAATTTGTGATTGCTTCTTCGAACGCATCGTAGTCAACTCCTTCGTAGTAGTCGATGAAGTCGATAATTGACGTCAGCTCGAAGCATTCCTCATGGCCTTTGAAAGACCAGACATCGCCACAATCTTTATTGAACTGTTTACGGTATCTTTGTCCTTTGTGAATTATGCGATTGCACAATTCGCAACGGTGCTCTTTTCGTGCTGTTAATGTTGTTTCGCTTACAATCTCCATACGCTAATCAACTAATTCTAATTTGGCACTGCACGAGAAAGAGTAATCAAACAACATAGGCATAATGATAATACGTATATCTTTGCTTATAATAAATTCATTTGCTCCTTTAGGGTCATTATGAGTCATCTTAACAGTGTCTGCATTAAGATACTCCATTGCTGTCTTTAGTAATCGAAGCTGATTAGCAAAGAAATGTGCATTTCTGACCTCCACGACAGTATCCTCTGCTATAATTTTCTTGCCTGTTTTCTTCGTTTTGCAAGGTTCAATCTCTCCCTCGCCATTGCATATAGGGCAATCCATCAATCGTTCGTGGGTGTTTCCGTGATTGTCAGTGTATTCCCAATAGACCGTACCACTTCCATCGCACTCTTCGCACTCCACGGCATCTTCAACGACAACTTCTTCGTCAACCATGGGGCATGAATTAAATGCTTTGTTTAACGCTTCTATGGTTATTGTCTTTTCGCAAGGGAACTCTAGCTTAGGAAATGGGTGTTTCCCTTTAGGATATTCTTTAGTAAGAATTTCGGGATTAATCCCAATAAAGACACGGCCGTCAGTACTCCATACTTCATTGTATTCTGTGTTAAGAAATGGAGTACGTAGCAAAGGTTTAACATGAAACACATCACAGAACTTATTTAGCAGTTCCGCTTCATTCTTTATCTTCATAGTTCTTCTATTTTAATCAATTAATTTAAACTCATACGTTACCACCCATGGATTACTCTCCCACGTGCCTTTACCACTGATTTTATCAATTAAGTCTGCGTAGGCTCTTTGAGGAGAAGAGAAAAATTTAAGAATATTGTCATACATCCGTCCCACTTTACGCTTGACAGCGAAAAAGTAAGCATCCTCTCCAATAATTGAAAATGATTCAATAAATATTATACCTTCCTTAAGGCAATCTTCTTCAGAAATATCTTGCAAGCGTTCAAGCTTTATATCTGTAATCCTGATATGGTGGGGCATTAAGTTGCCCCTGACGAACATTTTATTCGTCCATCCAGCCTTAAATTCTCTATTTATAGAACCATCTGCATTTATTATAATATCGCTGTACTCCGCCATACATTCTATAATATCCTTATAAGGTTGCGCAATCGCAACAATATCTCCGACTTTGTAAGGCAGGTGCTTTACAGTTTCTTCCCAATTACCAAGCGGTGTACCCTCTTTCAGTAGTCGCCTTGTCATTGTCTTGTTTCCATTAAGCACTGCCAGCGTAAGGCAGTACTTGTCATTAAACATTATCTTCTTCATACGCTTTTACTTGATTAGTTTGGGGTTATCGTGGATATTTCCGCAGATAATCTTATTTATTTGCTACGTTGTTCGTAAAAAGCTGTTGACTTTTTGAGCTCCTCAACTATCATGGCGTTGAGTTCTTTCCATTCCTCCTTACTGTTTGTGAACAAATACCACTCTTTTAATTTGAGATTCTCGTTGTAGAACTTTGGACATCCGTCTTGCAATTCATTCAAGAAGATTGAATACTTATCGTTGTGCGGATGCACACATACAAACTCTCTTTTCACAATCTTGTAGTCTGCGATTGTGACGATAATATCACCTTTTGTAAGCTGATTAATTTCTGTTACTCTTTTCATATTATTCTTCTATTTTGATTGGTTTTCCATATCCATAGCACCTAAGACTATGATATTTCCGTTCTCTACTTTGAAACCTGCTTTAACGTTGCCGTCAAAGTCAATTTCGATAATACCGCTTTCGTTTGGTTTGTTTACTCTTTCCATGTTACTTACTGAATATAAAATGGAACAAAATAACTGCGGTCGCAACTCCCCATCCACTAAACGCTATCATGTACAGAATAAACTTGAAGTATTGCAGCTTTGAAAATATATTGCTTATTTTGTTCCTGCACTTAATCACATCTCCGTAGTATTCCTTGAAGGTGTCTTTACATATCTTCGTAACCATTTGATTGACTCTTCGTCTGTCGTTTTCAGAAAGGAGAGGATTAAGACTATCTCGTTTGCATAATCCGTTCTCAAAGCAATAAGAATTTACATCAAAAGTTGCTCTACTGCCTTGATAAGCGTCTCCACTCTTTAACTTGATAGAGGTTTCAATGGTAATTTTGAAAACGCCACGTTCTTGGTAATACTTTTCTGCAAGCTCCTTTATCTCCTTATCATTGAGCTTAGCCTTTTCAAATAGCTCATTATATTCAGATTCTCTTAGCTGATAAATTCTTTCTGTCATATTACTTTTCTTCTTTTAGTTCCTTAAAAACTCCGTACCCGCCACGTCCATGTGTTAACTCGTGAAAGGTCGCACACAAAGCATTGCATGATAAAGAGTGTCCATCTTTGGTTAAATCGCACTTGTCACAATGGATAATATAATCTTCGTTTGTTGCAATGAAGATGTACTGCTTATCGTTTATTGTTATTCCGTTCATAACCCCAACACTTGTTTAATTTGTTTCTTATAGTGTTCGTTTGCTGCCTGCTTGGTTTCCTCTAAAGAGCTACCAGGAGGGAGTGGAATTTCCTTTCCGCTAAAACGTAACAAACATATTCCAAAATCATCAATGTTATATCTACCAAAATATGTATCTGCATATTGGAAATATTCAATCCCTTTCCACTCCATTTCAGGCAAACTATCCATCACGCTCTTACGCCCTGCGTTGAAAGCTGCCTTGATGTCGTTTTCTTGAAAGAAAGGCCCATTAAAGAAGTTGATATCCTTGAAGTTCATAGCATTCTCTCTTGCCTTTGTGAGAAATTCTTCTGCTAAATCTTTCTGTGTCATATTGATTTGCTTTTTATTATGTAAATAAATCAAGTTGCTTTACAATTTTACCGTTAAATGAGGAAAGAAAAATATTTACATTTATTTCCTCTTAAGATTCTGTTTCTTACCCGATTTTAGCATATGTACTCCCATAAGGAAACAACGCTGTCGGAAAGCCATATCATCTTCATCATCTTTCTTTCCCCAGCCACTTTGTGGTGCAGATCCGCCCCCAGCACTCTGTGATATTTCAGTTGCCTTATCTAGATAACCTAAGAATAGTGCCGTAGCAACAAGCGCAACTTGGCTAGAGTTTTCTGCCATCTGTTCAAGCATAGAACCATTAGAGAAACCTTTTGTCGCTTCGTCAAAAGCAGCACGCTGTTCAGGTGGCAAAGACTCTCTGTAAGCATTTAGTTTCTCGCTTTGTTTTTGAGCTTCAATAGAAGCCATATTCCATCCCACTGCCTGCATATCTCGTAAAGTTTGCGAACTCAAATTAGGCATAGATGTACGCATTTCGTCCTTGATCTCTTTGTACCTCTCCTGTGTTACATCAGTCTGTCCCTTGATTAAATCGAGTTTCTTTTCTGCCTCTGCAAGTTTTTCTTGTTTGTCAATTATTTTTATCTTTGTTTTTTCAAGATCATCAAGGATTCTTGCTCGTTCAATATCCCCCTGTTCCTTGGTAATTCTACCAGCTTTGACATCTTCCTCTAACTTTTCAATCTCATGCAACAAGTCAAACTTATGTCGTTCAAGATTAGCTATCATAGTAGTAAGACCCTTCAATCTCGCCTCTCCATGTTTGATTTCTTTTTCTTGTTCAGATAGCCTAACTTTGTTTCTTGATATTTGCTTTTTCTGCTCTGCAACATCTTCTTTTAAGCTATCCACTTGTCCCTTCAGTTCCTCTCTTTTTTGTGCATAATATTCACCCATTGTTCTATGCTTACGCCCAGTTTCTGCAATACTGTCACCACGGTCAAGAGAGTACTTCTTATTAACTTCAGAAAGCTCATTATGAAGGTTCGTCATACGCTGACTAAATTCAAATTTACTCTTCCCGGCCATGACTACTTTCCAAGAGAATTTATTCTGCTCTGTAATTGGTAAAATTGTGCAATGGATATGTGGATTTGTTTCATCAAGATGTACTATAAAAGCTGCAATGTTTTTCTCTCCAAACTTTCTACTCATAAAGTCATACATATCGACTGCCCATTTTTCAATTTCAGGACTGCGAGTTATATGCGAATTATCAGCCCCTTTATCCAAATTTACCTGCTGATCACCAAAGGCTAGATGGTGCATCTGCTCTCTTGATCCACCAAGAATGAAATTAGCAATTGTTCTATACTTTGGATCATCCAGTCCGACATTAGGATCAATGATGTTTCTTGCAGCCAAATTATCTTTTATTCGTTTTGGAATGGATAGTTTTTTATCAACAGGAGTAACCACCCCACCATTACGAACTTCAAAATTGAGGTGTTCACGAGTGGGGTCAAAAGCATACGAAAGTTTACGCTTATACGCCTCCTTTGAGAAATTTCTTAGATGCTCATTACTTTGTGCTGTGGTGATGCCTTTAGATGCCATCAAATCCATTACTTGTTTTGCCATATTGCATTATTTTGTAGTTTCTAAAGGGGTGGGTCCTCCCCTCATTGTTCAGGACCCACCCCCCTGGGTCCTAATATAAAAATTATCATAGGGTGGGTCCTCCTTTTTGTACTAGGACTCACC
>ERZ1699260.148-NODE-148-length-29802-cov-7.571491_pt1 | contig 29802 bp, 34 predicted proteins | sample MGYA00581519_ERZ1699260 | MGnify/ENA primary metagenome ERZ1699260 (study PRJEB42319, sample SAMD00040324) | human oral metagenome | material: saliva | host: Homo sapiens | study: EMG produced TPA metagenomics assembly of PRJDB4115 data set (Metgenomic analysis of... | reverse complement strand
CAAAGAACATGTCAATGTCATTGACCCGCTCATTGTTGAAGATGTTCTTGAAACATCCACCAGCTATGTATCCTTTATGGCCAATCAAGAACTTATCTAGCCACCAAATTTGTCGATAATTGTATATATCCCTCACAACTATGCTCATTGCTTACCTCATTTCAGAATTTCATAATTTACAAAGTTATCATCAAGCAACTTAGCGAATTGATACCATTGTTGTTCTCCGCCATGGAAAGTAAGAGCAAGATTGACCTTGTACGGCTCTACGGGCTTGCTAGGAGCTTCCTCGACTGGTTTAACATCTTCGATAACTTCACCAGTCTCAGCGTTAACTGCTTTAATTTCCTCGTTAGCAGACTGTTGGGCCATTGCTTCAATTTCTGCCAATCGTGCCGCTTCTGCTTTTGCTTTGGCTTCTTGTTGTTCTTTGAATAATCTAGCGCTTTCCACATCTTGGTTAATGCTATTCAACACTTCGGCTAGTGAAGCCCCGTTTTCGTACATTCTGACGTAAGTGGCAGGCCCTAGGTTATTACTAGCGCATTGACCAGTGATAACAAGCATGTCTTGGTCTTTCTGATTTTGCTTGTTGATTTCGTCAATGACAATCTTTTCAAGCTCTCCCTCAGTTTTCTTTAAGAGTGTAAAAGTATCTTTCTTGAATTGAGTACCCTTGCTGTAATCATCCAAGTATTGCTCAAAGACATCTGGATTGAGATTACCTTCCTCAGCTTTCGCTTTAAACCATTGTCTAACTGCATCTTTTCGGAGTTCTTTTTGGTTTTGCTCGTAACTATCAATCTGATTCTTAAGTTCATCAATCAAGCCTTTTAGTTTGCTGTAAGGTGTTTTGTACGCTTTTTCAAATTCAGCGTAAGGCTTATTAATAGCGCCCTTAATTCCCTTGCGCTTATCTTCCAAGCTCTTGCTCAACTTGTTCAAGTCAGTCCTAGCTTTTTTGACTTCCTCAATTGAATTGACTTCAAGGTCAAACGTGCCATACTGAGCTATGGCTTGTTCGATTCCTTTTTCAAAGGCTTCAAAGTCATTAAACGTAACTTTTGCGGGTTCAAATGTGATTTCAATGTTGTCTAGTGTGTTAATTTTTTCTGCTTCTTTCATGGCTTATCCTCTTAAGTAAACGGCAATTCAATTTGTTCTTCGGTTTGACTTTGCGCTTCTTGATAGGTTTGTTCTAGTTCTGCTTCACGCTGTCGCTCGGTTTCTTCTTGCTGCATTTGCTCGATTTGTTGCATCTTACGAGCTTTCACTTCTTCTTGCGTTTCTTGTGGAGTGATATCAATAGGTGCTGATTGCTCCATTTCGTCAGCAGTATATAGACCGCCCACGTTTTCGCTAAACGCTTCACGCATTGCCGATACTAGCGCTACTTTTCGGATCATGAGCCCTGGCATTTTAGCCCACATTGATTTGCCTGTATTGTACGCTTTAAAGTCAGCGTCTGTTTCAATAGGATAGCTACGATCTTTACGATAAACCTTTGCCCAGCCGCCTAAAAGGGTGTCATTCTTGCCATGAATCGTACCAGTGATATGCTTGATTTCACCTTCGGCAGTTTCTACTACTACACCGGCTTCAAAACCGTCAAAATTTGGGTTTTGTTCGGCACGTTTCATAAAGGCATCTTTTGATACTACAATCTGAGCGGGGTTGTTCCCGTATTTGATGAAATAGACCTCTTTAGTGAACGGATTTAAGTTTCGCTCTTTGCAAGTGGCAATAAAGTAGGCTAGTTCTTCATTGTTTGCTTTTCCTTGTGGGTCAAGGTACTGTCTAACCACGTTAGCTGTAATTAATTGTGGATTCGTTAAAAAATCGCCTTTGTGTTCTTGAATTTGGTTTGTCATGTTATTATTCCTTTCTCGAATACCCTTATTTCGCATTTTAAGTGGGTATAGTGCGATTTTAATGGTGTCCTAGCATAAATAGACTAGGTGTTAGCTTGCACGCCTTAAAATCGAAATTAGAGGGGTTTTAGTGTGTTCCAAAAATCTGCGTTGATTTCTTAGCAAAATACATATATTCGTTAATTTTCTCGATGAACGAATACAAATCTAAATCGTCCATCATTTTTTGTTTGTGCTCTTTCGAGAATACAAGGCCATGAATCCGCTCGTAGTCTTCAAAGAGCTTAAGTTTTACTTCTTTTTCCGTCATAATCTATCCTTCCGCCTTTAGTTGATTAAGCGTGTATCGTTTATCTTCGATGTCTACTGCCCTGAAAACATTCCCTTCTAGTCCAGTACGTATACGACTTGCGACCCGTTCGCTGTAAAGGTTTGCTATTTCATTATTGCTTAGGTTGGTTGTGATAACAGTGTTCTTCCGATGGCTTAACACATCAAAGATAAATTCTTCTTCCCATGCTGATTTGGATTGCCCTGAGTTTCCAAGCTTAACGCCTAAATCATCAAGAAATAAGTAGTCAGCTTCCATAAGCATCCTTGAATAATAACTTTCTTTGCTTTCAAACTTAAAGCTTTCTCGGACTTTTCTTAGAATTTCTGTGAGATTGACAAATAGCACGCTTTTGGGGTTGCCTTTATCCTTGTAGGTTTCATTCAGTGTTTTAGCCATAGCGACAGTTAAATGAGTCTTACCAACTCCAGTAGTACCAGTTAGCAACGTGTTTCCTTCGAAGCCATTAAGATATTTCTGTGTTTGCGCTTTGGCAAAATCAAGCATCTGTTTTTCTTGGATTGTCTTAACAACAAAATTATCAAAGGATGCCGACTTTAACTCTTCAGGAATTGTACTGTCTCTCATGAGTACATCATAAGTTCTTAAGTAGAGGTTGTTTTTCAAACTCTCTTTTACCAGTTCTTCTTCTTTTTTGTCTCTTTGTTCTTTGGCGCATTTTGGGCACACTGGAGAGGGTTTGCGTGGTTCGTCTTCTCCTGCAATTTTAACGGGAATATTGAGTTGCATCATAGGTAGCCCATGAATTGGACACCTCCCGTCTAGCCTTTTCGTGTTTGCGATAATTTCAGCTTGTGTTAGCATGTATTACCTCTTTTCTAAAATGGGTTTTCGTCTGCCCTAGAAGCCCCATTCTTCATTGATTTCTGACTCTGTGTTAGTGTTGGTCTTTTGTTTTTTAGCTTCACGGATCGCTTTGCTGTTTCTGACAAGTTCAACCGTCATTAGATTGTCTTGTTTCCAACGGTTAAGGATGGCTTTAATATAGGCAAAATTGGCTTTGCCTTGATTAACCGCTTCTTTTAGAGCTTCAAGGATAACGTCAGCGTTAAAGTCTTCTAGCATGTACTGCAAATCTTCCATTTGTAATGGTGATAGAGCTTTTCCTGTTTCTTGCTCAAAAGATTTGTAGAGATTTGCAAAATCTTGATTGAAAGGAGTGGTGGGGGTTGGTTGTTTTTCTTCTCTTACCTCTACTCCCCTATCCTTACCTATCCTATCCTCTCCTCTCCTATCCTCTCCTATGCACCCATTTGGGTGACGGTTGGTTGTCACTTGGTTGTCACTTGGTTGCACGTCTGATAACCACTTGTATTTATTGCCTTCCACTAGCGCTATTTGTTGCATTTCCTCTACGAATCTAGTGGCTTTCTTTCTATCTTTTCTTATGGAGTTGTGTTCCGTCCAATCCGTTATAACCACTACTCCAGTATCAAACAAAAGCACATAATTACCCTCGACCAAAAGTTTCATATCGTCTTTTGTTGAGCCTATAAATCTCATAACGGTTCTGGGGTTTGCGACAAATCCGTCATCGTCTGCCTCTAGGTTTAAGAAGAAATACAAAACCTTTGTTGTTGGAGGTAAATCAAGAAAATCATCTGTCATTAGAACATCTTTACTGAACATTCTTCTGTTTGCCAATTGTTCCTCCTTTTCTTTTGTGTTATAATTTAAGTAAATTGTTTTGATGAACGCACCTACTTTGTGGGTGCTTTTTTAATGCCTTCCCTCCCACCGCTTCAATTATTTAATTAATTATTTTTCTCAAAAATGCTTTGATTTCGTCTTTTGTAACTTCGTTACGTTCCGTGCATTCAAAGCCCGAACCGTCAAGTTTAGTAACGTTATACTCGGCTTCTACGATAAGCACTTCGCAGTCAAACGCTTCAGCAAGTTTGTCGATTTCAGTTTTTTGTTCCTCATATGGTTCAACTGGCAAGTATAGTGCGTCTCTCAAACGGTCAGTAAATGTCGCTGCGAAAACTAGGTTTCCTCTATCTTTGTAACTTTTAAGGAACGCATCTTTTTCAGCGCTGTAAAATATGACTTGTTTATTGTTTTCTTTCATGATTATTCTCCTTCACCTTCGTTATATTTCTTAAAGCTCAATGTCAAACCTGCGATACCAACAGCGATAACTGCTAGACCAAGAGTGCTAGCAATTCCTTCTTTTTCACCAGCGTTTGGAAGAGTGCCACCGTAAACCGTCGTATTTGCCACTTCTTTTGGCTCAGAATCGAGCTTATAAGATACTGTGGCGGATTCCGCCTCTTTCGCTTTCGGAGCGTCTACGGGTTTGCTAGGTACTTTTTTCGGTGTCACTGGTTTCTCTGGTGTCGGTTTAGTTGGTTCCTCTGGGATTTTCAATTCTGGCAAGTCAAGGACAGGGGCATCGTTTGGCACTACGCCACCTTCAAATGGTGGGAGCTCACGTTCTTCTGGGATTCCGGGGATGCCGCCTTGGAATTCTGGCTTATCATGTACTGGGGCTTCATTAGGAACTGTTCCGATTGGCTCAGTGTACTCTGGCAATTCTCGTACCTCTGGAATTCCAGGGATGCCACCCTCAAATTCTGGGATGTCAACTTTAGGGGCGTCGTGTGGAATTTCAAAGGTTGGTTCTGGTTTGTTTTCACCGCTAGCATCACCACGTCCGCCTACTAATTGCACCTTAGATGTTGAGATAGCACCAGCATCTACCGCTACCAGCGTAGCCTTGTTAGTCGGGTTAGTTGAGTCTTTAACCGCTGACTTCAAACGAGTTTGATAGTCGATGTACATGATGCGGTTAAACTCTTTAAACTTCGCATCGAATCCGTCAGCTCGGACGTTCCAGCTTTCAAGGTAATCCTTAGCTGAGTAGTCAATGCCAGTCCACTTAACAGGATTCTCAACAAAGTAGATATTCTGTGAGCCATCTACGAACTCTTGATTATCTGACCAAGTATCTTGCAATTTTGCATAATTCAAGACCTGACGAGCTGTGTTCAGACGCAATGTCCAGTTGATAATTTGTGGGTTATCTTTATTTTGGCTACCCCATTTTGAAAGGAGTTCATTAGTTGGAAGTGGTCCTTCCTCTGCAATCGTGAATGTCTTAACAGTCCCGTCGAAATTAACAGTTACAGGTTTACCCGGTTCAACGATATCAAGCCATTTAGCATCAAATTTCAAAGACATCTTTTTGTTCAATGGGTGTTCAGTGAAATAGTTATTGAACGTGGTAGTAATCGTACGAGCTTGAGCGTCAGCGTTGGCTTTACCTACAACGCTCTCATTGTTGTAAACATCGAAATCAAAGCTAGTTTGCAAACCGATTTCTTTTGGTAGTTCTGTTACTACCTTGTCTCCTTCGTTAATAGCCATGCTATCCGGAAACTCAATATCTTTATATTCCACTTCAAACGGGCTATATTTACCAGTTCCGTTAGGGAATGTTACTTCAACATTAGGATTGTTAACTGTGATAGTTGTATCTTCTTTAACAACGCTAGTTGTTTCCGTTACTGGTTGAGCTGCTTCTGTAGTTGTTGCTGGTGCTTCTGCCACTGGTGCTGATTCGGTAGCAACCGCTGGTGTTTCAACTGGTGCCACTGTTTCAGACGGTGTCACTGTAACGTTACCAGCATTGTCAGCAGTATAGACATTAGACACCGCTGGTTGTGTATCTGCTACTGGTTGTGTTGTTTCATCCGCTGACACTGTCCCAACTCCGATTAGTAGAGCTGTGGCAAGTGCTAGTGTTCCGCACAATCCAAATGCTTTTGATTTTACATAACCTGGTTTAGCGACTGTTTGAGTGTTAAAAGATTTCATGGTATAATCTCCTTATAAGTGTTTTACTTTGCATGGGCCCTAACCCATGCTTTTTTAGTGCTTCAATCCGCACCCATAGCCCACCGTGTCATGTTTTTTTCAATGTTTTTTTGGGAAAGATATGTGTGGGTAAAGTTTTTATATTTTTTGGGGAAAGGTATAAGTTACACTCCACGGTGAGCCGTGGCTACGGATTGAAGATGGTAATGTTATCGGTTTCCGTATTTTGCCAATAGCTCACGCTCACGTTTTTGGCGTGCTTCATACTTGCGTTCGTTTTCCTCGTATGGTGTCCATACTGGTTCGAAGAAATATTCTGGTTCTTGTTGTTTCTTGCTCCAAATCCATCCAAATAGTTTTTTCATTTTTAATTTCCTTTCTGTTTTCCCTAACCGCACTAGAGAGCTAGTGAGGACTGTGTTTTCATTTCATATATTTAAGGAGACTTATGAATATCAAATCGTTGTAGTTTTTGTTGGTATTGCTTATATCTCCTCACTAGCTCACTTCTGCAGCTAGGGGTGTTAATGTTATTTGAATCTGTTTCTAGTTTTCCATTCGATGAAGGACTTGAAACCTTCATAGTTGATAAAAACCAGTTTATGCGTCGGGTTGAGCACATAGTCTCGAAAGTCTTTGTTGTCCCTCATTTCTCGGATGAGGTTCTTTGCCATCGACTTCCCTAGGCCTTCCCACCGCTGCATGAGGTGGTCGTAGTCTCCCCACTCAGCCGTTTCATTGATCCCGACCGGTTTATAGGTGATTTCCATAAGCGTCACCCGATTTCTTTCAATCCGTTTTCAAGAGCGATAAGCTCTTTTTGTTTTGGTGTCTCACGAATTTCAAATTTTGTGAAATCGTCGTAAGATAGATTTTCCAAGAATTTGACGGCATTTTTAGCGTCAACATGCTTGATGTTGGTGTACTTGGTCACGTTGAAAGCTTTCTTCAAACGTGAGTACATCAAGCGGATAAACTGACCTTTCTTCAAAGCGAACAGATTATCGCTAGGATGTGTTTTCTGCTCATTGAAGTACATATCTGCGAAAACACCAGCTTTACTAAAGACCACGCTTTTAATCTTGCTTGCTTCACCATCGTCGATATGGACTTTCTTGTTAACTTCTTCGACAAGCAACTCAATGTCAGTGAGCTTTTGATTTGTCTTCTTAACATTTCTGTCCATTTCTTCCTTGATTCCGATAACTTCATCCAATAAGTTTTGGTTAAATTTCGCTTGCTTGACAAGATGCATGGCTTGTTCACCTTGCATCTTTACCGTTTGGATAAGAACGTTGTCTTTCTTGTTGTTTTTCTTCTTACTCATTGATAATTTCTCCTTCTATGATTGTTCTTCCATTTTCTGGGATAATCTTGTTCATTTCGTCTAACCAGTTTTCAGTTAGCGTCAAGATGTCTCTGAGTTTTTCAATCTGGGCATCCTTGCCAATCCCTTGGACAAGGGTTTTAAACCTGAGCGGTGCCATTTCTTCGTCAAAGAAATTTTCAAACTCGGTTACGAGCTTACTTAGGTTAAAGATGTTAGTAACACTGTTTTCTAATTTCTCTTTATCCGCTCGTAAGTGTTCGATAGACTCTTTCAAAGCCAGTGCTTCCGAGGTTTCTTTTTCAAGCATTTCATAAGACGCTTCTTTAAGTCGCAAACTTCTTTTAACTGAATCGAGCTCGTCCGCTAGGTCTTTGTTTTTACCTAACAATTGCTTGTTAAGGTCTTGTGTCGCTTGATAATCTTGCGGAACGACTTCTTTTTCAATTACTTTTTCAATCGTCTTGACTTCGGAACTTTTCAAGGCTTGTTTTGCTAAACGCTCATTCTTTTCTCGTAAACTGTCGTTTGCGCTTCTTGCAAGTTTGAGTTGGCGCTCTAACTCTTTGTATTCCTTGTGCGTCTTGATGTCTCCATCAAATACTGCTTGATTGACTTCTGGATTTGCAGACGGCTTAGACATTTCGTTTTTAATTCGTTGTGGTTGTTTTAAGAAAATTTCTCTTTCTTTGGGGTTGTCCAACTGTTGGACAAGTCTATAAGTATTTATATAGTTATAAGCATTACTTTTAGAGATTCCCTTGCTTGCAACCCACTTTTGAAATGTTCCATTGTCGTAACTAGCAAGTTCTTGCTGTGCCTTATAAAGCACTTCTCCGACCACGACTGAATAGTTTTGATAAATACCATCAAGTTGATTACTCAACGCTTTTAACTTTTGCGCTGTTTCGGTCTCAACTAGTGAATAGTCGAAATCAGATAATGCTATTTCGTTCATGTATTGTCCTTTCTAAATTTGATATAATGTAATCAAAAAACGAGGTTTTTATTATGAAGTTTGATCCAGAAATTGCTCGCAATATTCTTTTGGATATTGAAGAAATACACGAGTACCCCCAACATTTAGTTGTAAGTTCTTTTGAACGTTTTCCTAGAATAAACTCGTTAGATAAAAATGTTATTTTATATCATCTTAAAATGCTTAAAGAAGCAGGTTTTGTTTATTGGAAAGTTCAGTTTGGAAATAATAAATTTTACAATGGAACTCTTTCGGGTCTAACCTATGAAGGGCATCAATTCCTTGATACAGTTAGAAGTCCTAAGATTTGGAGAGATACCAAGGAAAGAGCTTCTAAAATAGGTGTATTTACATTAGATTTTCTGTCTCAAACAGCAGCAAATATTATTTCCGATTTAATTAAAAACCAATAGCACCTTGGGTAAGTTTTACAACTTGCCCTTTTTTGTTTAGATATTCAATATAAAATGTGTTTTTATCTGATAAGCTATCAGTTGCTGTCTCCCAGTTTAGATTGACTGAAACTAGCCCTCCACCTTCTTTTACAATATCAACACCGTCAAGAATAACTGTCGGAACACCATTTGCATTCTTTGGCTTGATTTCTATATTGTGAAATAGTCTATCTAAGTTTTGGATAGGCTGTTTTTTAAAACTATACGGATACTTTCTTGGTCTCATGCTTACTTCCTCCTATTTGTACTTGAAAACTAGTATCTAATGCTTTATCTAAAACATTAGAAAGTTTTTCGGTGTCTAACGTAACTTCGATAGACGATTTTTGCTTTCCACTATATGGATATCGTTTTGGTTTCATGTTTGCTCCTTCCTAATCTATACGAAATTTCGTATATTTAGGTTAAAAAAATTTAGGCTTCGACACGTTCGCTGAATAGGTATTCTAATTCGTATTCTGGGAAAAACGCCTTTTTGATAGCTACTGTTTCACCGAAACTAAAATCTGTAACACCGTTGATTTTACTACGAACCGTGCGGTAATCAACTCCGAGTAAGTCTGCGATGTCTACTAATGTTACGCCTTTACTCTTACGAATTTCTTCGATGTTTTTCATTTGCGTCCTCCTTCCTTAAGCTTGATTTAAGTATATACTAATTTTCGTATACTGTCAACGGAAAAATACGATTTTTTTTACTTTCTTTATTTACCTATACGATTTTCTGTGCTAATATATAGGTAGAAATAAAAATGAGGGTTATAAAAAATGCAGGCTGAAGAAAGAATTAAAGAGCTTATTATAGCTAAATATGGAAATGTTAGAGCTTTTGCGACAGAAAGCGGCATCTCTTATACTACTGTTCGCTCTATTTTGGAGCGTGGTATCATGAACGCAAAAGCTGAGAATGTTTTCAAGATATGTCATTTATTGGGAATATCACCGGATACTGTAGCAGATTGGGGAATTTTTAACGAACAACAACCAACCAACGCCCATGACATTGACGAAATCATAGCCAACGCAATGATGTTTGACGGGAAACCGCTGACAGAGGATGATAAGCGGGCAATCCGGGGCATCATTGCGGGCTATATGAGTAGTAAGGGGGAATAGTATGGTAAGTATCGCTATGAAGTCAAATCCGTTCAAAGAAAAGATTGCTGGAGTCAAGCTTTTTGAAGCTGACAGTGGTGAAGAACTTAGCACATTAAACAATTTACCACGTTATCCGATAGGGGTGCCACTGATTTGTTCTATAGATTTCTTCAACATCCAACCCGAAACGAACTACACGCTAGTAGTTACTGCGAATTTTCCGAACGGAGAGTCTTATCCTGTGCATGCTACAAACGTCTATATACCAGAGTCGAGCATTTCGGCTCCCGATAGCGAAGGATATGGAAAAGCAGCCGGGGATTTTGCCTTTGATTTAACTTTGATGGAAAAAGGGGATTTGTTCCTGTTATTCTCTTTGATCAAAGGCGGTGAGGCTACTGATACATTTTACTGCTACTACTATTTCGGGGGTGGTATAAATGGATAATACTCGAAATATCGATGTTCCTGAAACAAATAACACCGCAAGCGCTAGACGGTCTAAGGTATCTTCTATAAACCCTGACAAAAGAATCAACACCCAAACACCCCATGCAAGTGATATAATGGACTTACAAAACCAAATAGATGAGGTAAGAAAAATGGCTATTGACTTGTATCGTGAACTGGATATTCAAGCGCTGGAGCAAAGATTGGAAAAGAACGAAGAAAACACCCAACGCTTCCTTCAACAAACAGCTCAGAGTTTAAATCAAGACAAGACTGAACTATCTCTTCGCACTGATCAGTTAGGACGTCGTATTGAAAAGATTGAAAACAAACTAGATGACATGTACGCCAAAAACGAACTAGACTTAAAATTCCAGATAATGGACCAAAAGATTGACGCTAAATTTGATACCTTTGGTCAACGCATGGAAAATATGTTTTTAGCTCAAACCAATAGGCAACTTGAGGAACAAGCCAAGAACAGAAAAGAATTCACTTACTGGTTTATTGGTATCCTTGTAGCTCTTGCTGGTATTGCTATTCCTGTCTGGTTCGGCAAATAATATCATCAAGGCTTGAAAATTCAAAATCTTATTGACCGAATGCAAAGGTATGCATCTGATTACACAAAAACGCCAGAACTGGTTAAAATGTTTACTATTTTTTGTAAAATCATTGACAATAAGTAAAACATTTTGTAAACTATTTTTAGTGGAAGACTGATTAAGTTCAGCGCCCTATGGCTTGTGCGTGCGCAAGTGTAAGGGAACAAAACGTCTAAAAAGGGCCAGTTCGTTTGTCGAATTGGCTCTTTTTGTTTTTTTATAGAAACCGATACGAGGAAGCTATGCCTGAAAAAGAATTACTTGAGCAATTCAACGTGTCTCTTTGTGAGTTTGACTCTAGCCAGTGGTCTCGAGATGGGTTTCTAGACCCTGTTAACCGTGTGGTTTACATCAATAGGGATTTACCCGCCGAAATACGTTTAAAGGTAATCTTGCATGAGTTAGGCCATCTAGAGCACGACCCTAAACACTATGAGCGTTTGCGTGAGAAATACGAAACTCAAGCTAATAGAAATATGATCCATGAGTTGCTAAAAAATGAAAATCTGGATGATTTCAATTACATACACTTCATGGAAAAATATAATCTCACCACAATTTGTGATGAGACCTTTGTAAAAAATGAGTATCTAAAAATGATGAGGAATTGATATGAAACTTTTGAAAAAATACAAATGGTATATCTTAACAATTATTGTTTTATTCTGCCTTGGCTTAATGTTTGTGCCACGGTCTGGGAAGGAATCAAAGGAAACAAAACAGTCTAAAGCTGTTAAAGTGATAAAGCACACCACAAAGCCAAGTAAACATAGTTCTTCTTCGACTTCAAAAACTTCTAGTAGTTCAAGTTCAGAACAACCACAACAACCACAACAACCGCAAGAACAGACGCAAACCGAAGCTTCTCAACCTCAACAAGAAAAGCCTATTGATGGTGTAGGACCTACGCAATCACAAGTAGACCAAGCAACTGAACAATATGGCTATACGCCTGGATATGGCGGGGTCCCTTCCGATTCTCCTGAGGTAGCAAGAGAACAAGCAGACCAACAAGCACGCCAAAACTGGCACGATAGTCAAGTTGAGTGGGCTAGACAACAAGGACTCATGGATTAATAAAAACCAGCAAATCTTAAACGATAAACTGGATTTACAGCAAAGAAAAACAGCCAGATTGGAAGAACGCAAACTGACTGTAGAAGTTGAAACGATGGAAAAAGATGCTGCCCTGAAAGATATGCAGCGTGAACTAGAAATAGAAAAAACTCGTCAAGAATTAGAATTACTAAAAAATGTAAGAGCCTTTGAAATAACTGTCGACTCTCCTAATGTCTCTTACGAAAACGTAGCCCAAACGCAAATGGATTTCGATGAGAATCAGGGTGAGGGATGATTTTTACAACTAGAATAAAAATTACAAAAGTTATTAAAATAATACCCCTGTCTAAAAAGAAAAGAGTGAGAGAAAAAATAGAATATAACAATAAATATCCCAAAAGGATTTGAATGTTTTTCATACCAACTCCTCCTCTTTGCTTTCTTAATTTGATTTTAGCAAAAACAAACTGTTTAGTAAAGGTAGACAAGGATGACCACCTAGTAAGACCTATTGCTATTTATTTCGAGGACTAAATAGATGTCCGTAGCTCTGATTAAAACACTCTCTTTTTAAATCGAGTTCTTCCTCGCCTGTTTTAATATCCATGCGGACTCTATCAGCAAATTCATTGTGGCGCAATTCCATTTCTTTTTTAGATTGCTCCATCTTTTGACGCTCTTGATTGATGTGAGTAAAAAAAGAAAACATATCATCGCCCTACCTTTCATCACTATTTTACAACGAACAATAGTAAAAAATCAACTGTTTCCATTTTGGAAACAACTCAAAAAATCCCCACACTCTCCGACGGCCATCTTTGAGTGTGAGGATATCCCGTATAGTAAAAGGCATTAAAAAGCCCTCTTTACTATACCCATTTTATCAAAAAAGTGAGGTAAATACAATGTGGGTGGAAGAATTACCAAACGGAAAATATAAATTTTTCGAAAGATACAAGGACACTTACACTGAGAAATGGAAACGGGTATCTGTAACGCTTAACAGTGGGTCTAATCGAGCAAAGAAAGAAGCTCAACGACTACTGGATGATAAGATAGCTGAGAAGATGTCTGGCTTAAACACTACCGACGCATCATTTAACGATGTATTGCACGAGTGGTGGGAATTCCACAAGAAAGGTATTCGAAGGACTTCGATTAGTTCCATGACCAGCAATGTCAGATATGTCGAAGAGAATTTCGCTGTAGATGTCAAAATAGCAAACATTGATACACACTATATCCAACGCTTTATCAACGATGCCGATGTTCCACGTTCAATCCTTGAGCGTGTTAAATCTATTTTAAACCTAACCTTCGATTACGCTTGCACTGTTGGTTATATTCCTAGCAATCCTGCAAGGCAAGCAAAACTTCCCAAGAAACAGCAAACGATGGAAGATTACGATAAGATAAGGAACAAGTTTCTAGAGATAGACACTGAACTACTTCCGCTACTTTCAGAATTACGAAAGCAAAAACGCACTTATAGAAATGCCATCCTTGCAGAGTTTCTCTTTGTCAGTGGTGCTCGAATCGGTGAAGCGGTAGCCCTTGAAACGTGCAACTACAGAAAAGAGGATGGATATCTTGATATTTTTGGCACTCTAGATAGTGTTCAGGGCTATAAGAGAGCTAAAAAAGAACCGCCTAAGACCCCAGCAGGCTACCGTAGCAACAAACTGACTAAACGTGAGATGGAATTGTTGGATGAAGCTATACAGATTCGGGATCTAAACAGGTCGCTATCAGACGATTGGGTGACCATGGATAGGGATTATATTTTTGTGACTGACAAGGGCGTACCACTTCAACGAAACTCATTTAACAACTCTATTCAAGCAGCTAACAAGCGACTAGATAAGCCAATTAACAAACCAATATCATCACATATCTTCAGGCATACGCTGGTCAGTTATCTAGCTGAGAATGGCGTCCCGTTAAAGGCTATCATGGATAGAGTTGGGCATGATGACAGTGATACAACGATGAAGATTTATACTCACGTCACCAACAAAATGAAGAATAAGGTAGTTGAAATCATTGATAACTTGCCCCTTTCTTGCCCCTTAGAATAAAAAAAGACCTATCTACCAAGGTTTAAACCTTGATATGATAGGCTTTTTCTTTAAATCTTATTTTACTGTGCGGATACGCATAGTGTTTGTACCACCTGTACCTACAGGAACACCAGCAACGATAACAATGTTGTCACCAGATTCTACAAGACCTGATTCCAATGCAACTTTTTCAGCAACATCAAACATGTCATCAGTTGAGCTTGGTTTTTCAGTAACTACTGGAATAACACCCCAGTTAAGCATCAATGATTTTTGAGTAATTTCATCGAATGTTACAGCCAAGATATCAGCTTCTGGACGGTATTTAGAAATCAAACGAGCAGTGTTACCTGATTCAGTAAGAGCAACAACAAGTTTGATATCCATTGAGTTAGTAGCATCTTTAACTGCAGACGCAACTACTTCAGTCTTAGTTGAACGGTCAAATGTTGATGAATCAAGACGACCATACTCTTTAAGAAGAGTTTGAGCGTTTTTATCAATTGTAGCCATTGTACGAACTGATTCAACTGGGTATTTACCATTTGCAGACTCACCAGAAAGCATTGTAGCATCTGTACCATCGATAACTGCGTTAAATACGTCAGATACTTCAGAACGAGTTGCACGTGGTTTTTCTGTCATTGTTTCAAGCATGTTAGTAGCTGTAACAACAACTTTACCAGCAGCGTTTACTTTAGTGATGATCATTTTTTGGTAAACTGGAACCATTTCGAATGGTACTTCGATACCCATGTCACCACGAGCGATCATGATACCGTCAGCAGCTTCGATGATTTCATCGATGTTATCGATACCTTGTTGGTTTTCGATTTTAGCCAACAATTGAACGTGACCGTTACCAGTTTCTTCACAGATAGCACGAACTTCTTGTACGTCTTTTGCAGTACGTACGAATGAGATAGCGATAAAGTTAAGACCTTGTTCAAGACCAAAACGGATATCAGCGTTATCACGTTCAGCAAGTGCTGGGAAAGGAATTTTAGTGTAAGGGATGTTTACACCTTTTTGTTTAGCGATGATACCATCATTTTCAACTTCAACGATGAATTCACGTTTTTCAGCATCTTTGTCTACAACACGAAGACCAAGTTTACCATCATCGACAAGAACTTGTTTACCAACTTCTACATCGTCAAAAACGTCAAGTGCACCTGCAACGTTCAAAGCGATAACGTCGCGAGTTGATTTGATACCTTGTTTAGTAGCAACACGAATTTGTTCACCAGTTTTGTATGCATACTCTTTAGCATCACCTTCGAACAATTCAGTACGGATTTCAGGTCCTTTTGTATCAAGAAGGAAACCTACTTTTTGACCAGCAAGGTCTTCTGCCATACGAACGACATCCATACGTTCACCTTGTTCAGCGTGGTCACCATGTGAGAAGTTGAAACGGAAAACGTTGGCACCTTCCTTGATCAATTGAGCAATGTTTTTAGCAGATGCTTCGCGGTCAAGTTTTTCACCCCAGTAACCATCTTCACCAAATTTTTTGCCGCCACGGATTTCAACCGCAGGACCAAGTGTTGCAACGATTTTTACACGTTTATTCATGATAAATAAAAACTCCCTTATATTTTTTGTCGCCTTAGCGACGGATTAACAATAATTTAAGTAACTGAGATTAGCTCAAGTTAGACAATGAACGGTTAAGGTCTGCAAAGTCAAGACGAGCTTTGTGTGGATTGTTAACGATAATTTTACCGTCTTCAGTAAGACTGAACAAAGCGCCTTCTTCTGCTGTACCAAGGATTGGGCTTTCAACAAGCTCTTCATTGTGGATACCAACAGCTACACCACCAATACCTTGTTTAAGGAGGTCAACCGCATGTGCACCCATCCATGAAGCAAGAACACGGTCACGCGCAGTTGGTGAACCACCACGAACCACGTGTCCAATGTTTGTTGCACGAAGATCTGAAGTATCTCCAGCTTCTTTCATTTTAGCTGCAAATTCTTCAGCACCCATAACACCTTCAGCAAGTACGATTACGTGGTGAGTTTTAGCACCTGATTCGTAACCTTCTTTAACTTTACGGACAACTTCGTTGATGTCGTACTCTTCTTCAGGTACGATAATTTGGTCTGCACCAGAAGCAATACCAGCCCAAAGAGCGATATCACCAGCGTTACGTCCCATAACTTCAACGACAAAAGTACGTCCGTGACTGAAAGCAGTGTCTTGAATCTTATCGATAGCTTCTGTTGCAGTTGCAACAGCAGTATCAAAACCAATTGTATAGTCTGTACCAACGATATCGTTATCGATAGTTCCTGGAAGACCAACAGCTGGGAAACCATGTTCAGTCAAACGCATAGCACCATGGTAAGAACCATCTCCACCAATAACTACTACACCTTCGATTCCATGTTTTTTAAGTTGCTCAATACCTTTAAGTTGACCCTCAAGTTGGGCAAACTCAGGATAGCGAGCAGACTGAAGGAAAGTACCACCACGGCTGAGGATGTTGTCTACGCCTTTGGCATCAAGTTGGAAGATATCTCCTTCAACCATACCAGCGTATCCACGGTTAATGCCGAATACTTCGATTCCTTCAGAAATTGCTTTGAGAACAACTGCACGAGCGGCAGCGTTCATACCAGGGGCATCTCCACCACTAGTCAAAACAGCAATACGTTTCATTATTCCTGATACTCCTTTTATATATTTAACATTTTCATTATAACACAAAGAATTCTAAATGGCTTTAAATTTGAAAAGATTTATTGTTTTTTTTTTATCGTAAAACCGTTTTCAACACATAAGGTGCTAATTCCTGATTAAGTTCCTCGTTCTTGGCTACTCTATATCTTTGACTAACGATGGTTTCCTTACTTCCTTGATAACGAATAATGACAGGGATGTTTCCAGGATACTTAGCTAAGATTTGAGAAACTTCTAAGTCCTTATCATGATTCTCAAGTAGAATCCAGAAACGCTCCGTACTAGCTTCCTCCATGTTGGACAAAATTAATTGAATGCGTCCATCACGCTCCTGGGTCCGCCCATCAAGATAGAAGAGACCACCTTCACTCAACTTATCCTTATGATAGAAATAAGTTTCTGGGAATAGGGTAACATCAAGTTTATTGATCCCATCAGTGACGTTCAGAAAGGCCATCTGATCACCTTTTTTAGTTCTGATAATTCGAACGGACTCTAGCTGAACCAACACCGTCGCCTTAGTATTAACAGTCAAATCAGAAATTGCTTGATAGGGACGAGAGGCCATTTTTTGAGCTAGGTGTAGAGGATGGGGGCTAAGCCCAACTCCTAGTAACTCCTGTTCTAAATTATAACGATCCGTCTGGCTATAGTCTTCATAATCAACCCAAGAATAAGAGGACTCTGCAAACAAACTTCCTAACTCATTGACAAAAGTAAAGAGGTTGTTTAAATTGCCAATGATTTTCTGACGGTTTGGTTCAAAAATATCAAACAAACCAATCTGGATAAGAGGTGTCAAAATATCGACTTTCTGATATTTGCTTGGAATACGCGTCAAGAAATCTTCTATAGAAATATACTTTCCATTTTGCTTACGATCCTCAATAATCCAAAGGGCAAAATCTCTTGGCAAGCCTTTGATAGTCTTAAGGCCTAATACGATCTTGCCATCTGAAATCTTGTCCAGATAGGGAATCCTATTAATATCGAGGCTAGCTAGGGAGAAGCCATTTTCAATTGCATCCTTAATGTAATCACTTGACGAATAATTTAACATGACGTCATAGAATATCTGTGGGTAGTGCGTTTTGAAATAGGCTAACTGAAAGGCTAAAGCTGAGTAGGCATAGGCATGACTTCTATTAAAACCATAACCTGCAAACTTAGCCATCATACTAAAGAGTCGTTCAGCAATCTGAGGGTCACGTCCTAACTGACGACTTCCTTCCATGAACTCCTTGGACATCTTGGACATTTCATTGGCATCTTTTTTAGACATCGCTCGACGAAGCAAATCGGCTTTTCCGAGTGTAAAGCCCGCAAATACTTGGGCAATCTGCATAACCTGTTCCTGATAGAGCATGATGCCATAAGTAGGCTCAAGGATTGGCGCAACTACTAGATCAATGAGATCTACTTTTTCCTTACCATACTTACGAGCAATGAAATTATCTGTATAATCGCTAGCTCCAGGACGGTTAAGTGAGGTTGTCGCTACGACTTCTTCGAACTTAGCCGGTTTAATCCGTTTGAGAAGGTTTATAGCACCTGCCTGCTCAAACTGAAAAATCCCCTTAGTTTTACCCTTGGCAAAAAGTGCTAGGGTCTGTGAATCTTCCAAGTCAATGGATTTGATATCAATAGTGATGCCCTGCTCTTCTTCTAGCTTTTCCTTCATTTTTTGAACGAAGGTCAGATTACGGAGGCCCAAGAAATCCATCTTAAGCAAGCCATTGGCCTCGACTGCGGAGGCATCGTACTGAGTAACCATCATATCATCACCAGCTTTTAGCGGAATATGGTTGGTCAGGTCGTCATCACTCATCACTATACCAGCAGCATGGATTGAGGTCTGTCTTGGCTGGCCTTCAATAGCCTTAGCAATCTCAAAAGCCCTCTGAAATTCCTGTCTCTGATTAATCAGCTGTCTGAATGACATATTCTTCTCATAGACAGAAGTCAGATTGTCACGAAAAGAAATCTTTTTACTTAGTTGGGACAGTTCAAATTCCTTAGCACCAAAACGTTTAAAAACATCTCGAATAGCCTGCTTGGCTCCAAAGGTTGAAAAGGTAACAATCTGAGCAGAGTGCTTACTACCATAACGGTCCCTAACATAATGAAGAAACTCGCTTCGATAGATATCAGGCAAGTCGATATCAATATCAGGCATGCTATAACGCTCTTCATTTAGGAAACGCTCGAAAAGCAAGTCATTTTTAACGGGATCAATTCCAGTAATATCAAGGACATAGGCCACCAAGCTTCCTGCAGCAGATCCACGTCCCATTCCCATATAATAACCACGGCTACGCCCAAAGCGTAATAAGTCCCAGACAATCAAGAAATAATCATCAAAGCCCATCTGATGAATGATAGACAATTCTTTGTCTAAACGTTCCTGATAAACTGCTGAGGTTAACTTTTTAGACTCCAATCCAGATTGAGCTAATTGACGTAATTGGTCAACAGCAGGCATATCTCGATTAAAACGTGGAAGCTTCAAATCCGTATCAAATTGATAAGTAATGTCTGAAACAAGTTGCTCCAAATTGTTCAAAGCCTCTGGAATATCACTATAGGCACTTTCCATTTCTTGAGGCGAGAAAAGAAGCTGATTCATAGGACAAATAGAGGCCTCTGACAAGGAAACGTTTTGTGAGATGGCATGCAACATCTGAATCGTCGAGCGGTCTGCATTCTCAAAGTAACGCACTGTATGTAAGGGAACTACAGGATAATCAAACTCTTTGCCAGCATCTTCTGGTCTTACCCCAATGAAAACCTCTGAACCAAGAGTCATCCCTGGCTCCCAGTCTTCACTTGGAAGGATGAGGGCAATAGCATTTAGATAGTCCGAAAAAGCTGTAAATTCACGCTGTCCTGAGGAGAGTTCTGTTGCCAACTTCATCAAATTTTTATAGCCCTGATTATTTTTAGCTAATAGACGAAAAGGAATTTTTCTTCCCTCGTAAAATAGATTAGCTTCCATACCAATCAAAGGACGTAAACCGTTTCTACTTGCAAGCTGGGCAAAATGATAAGCAGCATAGAGATTGTCACGATCCATCAAACCAAGGGCTTGATAGCCAAGCTCTTTGGCACGCGCAACGTAGCTGTTCAAATCTACGACACTATCCATGAAACTATAGACGGATTTTGTATCCAATTGTGCAAACATGAAGGCCTCCTTTCTATCTTTCTATTATAGCATACGCTACTAGTAAAAACGCCTCTACCATATTAACTGTTTCAAACAAAAAGAATGAGATAGAACAACATTTTTGATATTGTCCTTATCCCATTCTTTTAAGTACTCATTATTTTTTTACTAACACATCATTGCTTCTGATAGCAAGATTGAATATCAAAGTTTAGAAAAACAACTTAGTCCCTTATTGCCAATATGATGGGCGTTGTTTTTCATAGGCAGCAATCAAATCTTCATATTGAAGAGTGATTCCAATATCATCAAGCCCTTCAACCAATTTACGTTTCCACTCATGATCGATATCAAATGGAAACTCTCCTGCTGAAGATTTAATGACTTGGTTTGGAAGGTCAATCGTGATTTCTTCACCCGCAGGAAGGGCAGCCAATTTTTGACGTACTTCCAAGGGTTGAACGATTGGCAACATACCATTCTTCAATTCGTTGTTATAGTGGATATCTGAAAATGATCCAGCGATAACACAGCGGAAACCATAGTCTTCCAATGCCCATGCAGCGTGTTCACGAGATGATCCTGAACCAAAGTTATCACCAGTAACCAAAATAGTCGCATCGCGATACTCAGGTTTGTTGAAGACAAAATCAGGATTTTCTTCGTAGTCATCATTAAGATAACGCCATTCAAACATCAAATTCTTACCAAAGCCTTTTTTATCAACAGCTTTCAAGAATTGTTTGGGAATGAGTTGGTCCGTATCGATGTTATCATTCATCAAAGGTACTGATTTCCCTGTATAGACGGTAAATTTTTCCATTATCTTCTCCCTTATGCTTGAACTTCTGGCATATCGCGTACATCTACAAATTTACCAGCGATTGCCGCAGCTGCTGCCATTGCTGGACTACAAAGGTGAGTACGAGCTCCATATCCTTGACGTCCCTCGAAGTTACGGTTACTTGTAGATGCACAGTGAACGCCTTCTGGAACATGGTCTGGGTTCATACCAAGACACATTGAGCAACCTGGATCACGCCATTCAAATCCTGCATCCAAGAAAATTTTATCCAAACCAAGACGTTCAGCTTCTTTCTTAACTGGACGTGAACCTGGAACAACAATAGCTGTCAATGTTGGTGCGATATGTTTTCCTTTGACGAATTTAGCAGCTAACTCAAGGTCGCTGAGACGTGCGTTAGTACAAGAACCAATAAAGACATAGCCAAGATCGATATCTTTAGCATATTCGCCAGGCTTAACATCCATATACTCGTAAGCACGTTCATCATTAAAGTCTTTGATTTCTGGGAATGGTTGATCAAACTCAACACCCATTTCAGGGTTAGTTCCCCATGTAACCATAGGTGCCAATTCTGAAACATCAATAGTGATTACTTTATCATATTCAGCATCTGGATCTGAAACCAAGGTTTTCCAGTCAGCTACTGCTTCTTCAAACTTCTCACCCTTAGGTGCGCATGGACGCCCTTCAACATAATCATAAGTTTTTTGGTCTGGATTCATAAGACCCATCTTAGCACCAAATTCAATAGACATGTTACAGATAGTCATGCGTTCATCCATTGAAAGGGCATCGATAGCTTCACCACAATATTCAACCGCGTATCCTACACCAGCATCAACGCCATAGCGTGCAATAAGTGCAAGAATAAAGTCTTTTGAATAGACACCTGGCTGAGGTTTACCAACAAATTCAACCTTCATTTTCTTAGGTTTTACTTGCCACAAACATTGTGTCGCAAAGACATGTTCTACCTCAGATGTACCAATACCAAAGGCAATAGCACCAAAGGCACCGTGCGTAGCCGTATGACTATCTCCACAGACGACAAATTTACCGGGTTGACTGCGACCTGTTTCAGGACCAACCATGTGGACAATCCCCTGACGAGCAGTACCGTGGGTAGCCGCATCAATACCAAATTCTTCGACGTTTTTCGCCAAAGTATCAATTTGGTTTTTAGAAATAAGGTCACGAATGTTAAAAATATCAACTGTAGGAACGTTGTGGTCTGTCGTACCAAAAGTTAGATCTGGGCGACGAACTTTACGTCCAGCATCACGAAGTCCTTGAAAGGCCTGTGGACTTGTAACCTCGTGAATATAATGCTGATCCACATACATCAATTGTGGTTCGCCCTCGTTTCCAGTAACGACGTGGCGTTCCCAAAGTTTATCAAAAATTGATTTTCCGCTCATAAAATACTCCAAATATAATCTAAGGATTAGCTAATCCGAAAGTCTTGTTAGAATAAGGTATAAAAGAACAACATCAATAACAATTCCCATAAGCCAACATAGCTTAAAATACCATTTGTTAATTTTATGTCTAAAAAGTTTTCCACCTAGAAAGGCACCAATACCACCGAAAATCAGAGTCTGCAATAATAATGCCTTCTCAGAAATCCGTCTTTTATGTTGAATGGCCTTGCTTTTATCAAGTCCATAAGCACATAAAACAAGGAGATTCCATACCAACAAAACACTTAGTAACACTAGTTTTAGTGTCATGAGTTTAGAGATTGCTAATAATAGCTGCTGTCATTTCAGCAGTCGAAGCCTGACCACCCAAATCACGTGTCAAGATGCCTTGGTTCAAGGTCTTATCAACAGCATTTTCAATCAATTCTGCCCCTTCAGTTTCATTGAAACTTTCACGCAACATCATAGCTACTGATAAAATCATTGAAATTGGGTTGGCAATACCTTGACCAGCGATGTCTGGTGCTGAACCATGGATTGGTTCATAAAGACTAGGACCATTTTCAGAATGACTGGCAGATGGCATAACACCTAAAGTTCCTGGAAGGACACTTGATTCATCAGACAAGATATCTCCAAAAAGATTTTCTGTCACAACCACATCAAAACGAGCTGGGTTGGTAATCATAATCATTGCGGCACTATCAACGAGTTGGTGTTCAAGAGTTACATCTGGAAACTCCAAAGAAACTTCATCAGCAATCTTACGCCACAATTTAGAAGTCGCCAAGACATTTTGTTTATCAATGCTAGTGACCTTTTTGCCACGACCTTGGGCAATCTTGAAAGCACGACGCATGATACGACGAATCTCATCTGCTGAATAATCATTGATATCACGAGCCTTATCTTCTTCGAGAATATGCTCACCAAAGTAAATCCCACCTGTAAGCTCACGAACAACGACAAAATCTACGCCCTCGATACGCTCTGGTTTAAGAGGTGACAAGTGTTTCAAAGCATCAAAGATGCGGACAGGACGGATATTAGCAAAGAGATTCAACTCTTTACGAATGGCCAAAAGTCCTTGTTCAGGACGTACTGGCGCATTGTCATATTTAGGTCCACCAATTGCAGCCAAGAGGATAGCATCTGCTGATTTAGCAGCATCCAAAGTTGACTTAGGAAGTGGATGACCTTCGGCATCAATACCAGCACCACCAAATGGTTTAGCATCAATGTCATAATCAAATCCAATTTTTGAAGCTACTTTTTCAAGAACTTCAAGACCCGCTGCCATAATCTCAGGTCCAATTCCATCACCTGAAAGTGTTACAATTTTCTTTGTCATGTTTAAATCCTCTTTGGCTTATGGAAGGTCACGATAAGAAACCTTACGTGCCATCTCACCAGCATTTTCTTTTTGAACCAATGTATTAGCATTGATATAGGCAATTGCTGATGCTTTCAAAACATCAAAGTCCAAACCAGATGCATTGAAAATAGTATCTGTATCTACATTTTCAACAGTTACAAGTACACGCGCTTGCGCATCAATACCATCAGTTACAGCGTCAATATTATAAGAAGTCAAGCGAACTGTTTGGTTGAAGAATTTATCAATAGCATTGAAAATAGCTTCAACTGACCCTTGTCCATTGGCCAAAAATTCTACAGATTCACCGTCTTCATTAGCCAAGCTTACTGTAGCAGTGATTGTTTCATCAGCATTAGTAGTCAAGCGAAGATCTTCGAAGTGGAAACCTTCTGGATTATCTACACTAGTACCAGCAACAAGGGCACGAATGTCTGCATCTGTGATATCATGTTTTTTCCCAGCCAAGACTTTAAATTTGGCAAAGAGTGGTTTGATATCTTCTTCAACAAAGTCAAGCTCAAGTTCTTTCAATTTTTCAACAAAGGCATGACGTCCTGACAATTTACCAAGAGGAAGACTGTTACTCTTCACACCTACCAATTCTGGTGTGAAGATTTCATAAGTTTGTGGGTTCTTAAGAACACCATCTTGGTGGATACCTGATTCATGAGAGAAGGCATTTCCACCAACAACAGCTTTATTTTTAGGAACAGGAATTCCAGAGAAGCGAGAAACAAGCTCTGAAGTATTCATTGTTTCATTAAGAACAATATCACTTGTTGCTTGGAAAAAGTCTTCACGAATTTTCAAAGCGACAGCTACTTCTTCAAGAGCAACATTACCCGCACGCTCACCAATACCGTTGACTGTTCCCTGAACACGTCCAGCACCATGTTTAATTGCTGTCAAAGTATTTGCAGTTGCCATACCGAGGTCATCGTGACAGTGAACACCAAAGACAACTTTATGGTCTGATTTAATATTTTCAGTCAAGTGATCAAAAATACGTGCAAACTCTTCTGGAGTCGTAAAGCCAACTGTATCAGGAATATTAATATATGAGGCACCAGCATCAACTGCTGTTTGAACAACTTCAGTCAAGAAATCAAGCTCAGTACGAGTAGCATCTTCAGGAGAAAACTCAACAACTTCAAATTTTGAACGTGCATATGACACATGTTCTTTTACAGCTTCAAGAATTTCTTCTTTTGATTTCTTCAATTTAAACTCACGGTGAATAGGACTTGTCGCGATAAAGACATGAATTTGTGGATACTTAGCATCTTTCAAAGCTTCATAACAAGCATCAATATCAGATTTTACTGAACGAGCCAAGCCAGTAACAGAAGTTGTTGTCATAGCTTCTGCAATTTGTTTTACTGCTTCAAATGAATCTGGGCTAGCTGCAGGGAAACCAGCTTCAATTACAGAAATTCCCCATTTTTCAAGTTGCTTAGCAATAGCAACTTTTTCTTTGATTGAGAAGTTAACACCAGGTGTTTGTTCCCCATCACGAAGACTTGTATCAAAAAATTCAACTTTACGCATAGACAATCCTCTTTCTAAAAGTAAAAACGATAGTAGTAAAAAAACATCTCACTCGGAAACCCAAGCGAGATGTTTTTATCTCCCGCTTGGTAAGCCAAACAGGACTAATGCTTTTGCACTAGCCCTCATTACGCAATAGCAAAACTGTTGTAGTTGCGAATGTCATTTGACTCATTTCCTTTCGATGTATCTTGGTTAATATGATACATCTTTCCAACTTGAAAGTCAAGGAAAAATTACTGAATTGACTGACTTTTCTGACCATAATTTACATTTATTTTCAGTAAAAGAAAAAAAGCTGACCGAAGTCAACTTTTTTTATTGTTAATGATAACTACTTATCTCAGCTTATTTTCCGAGGTAGTATTCGTTAACAACGTTCAATTTTTCGTCAAATTCGAATACCAATGGTGGGAAGTTTGGAATTTCAACATCCATGATTTCGTCGTCTGACAATTGTTTGATGTGTTTAACAAGGGCACGGATTGAGTTACCGTGTGCACCTACGAATACGTTTTTACCATCTTTAAGAGCTGGAGCGATTTTATCTTCCCAGAATGGAAGGGCACGTTCCAAAGTAACTTTCAAGTTTTCAGCATCTGGAATTACTGAGTCGTCAAGTGAAGCGTAACGACGGTCAGTGTGTGCTGAGTGCTCATCATCACGATCCATTGCTGGAGGCAATACATCGTATGAACGACGCCAAATGTGAACTTGCTCATCACCAAATTGTTCAGCAGCTTCTGCTTTGTTTTTACCAGTCAAACCACCGTAGTGACGTTCGTTCAAGCGCCATGATTTTTCAACTGGAACCCAAAGTTGGTCAGATGCTTCAAGAGCCAAGTTAGTTGTTTTGATCGCACGTTTCAATACTGAAGTGTATGCTTGGTCAAATTCGATACCAGCTTCTTTGATCAATTTACCAGCGTCGATAGCTTGTTGAGTACCTTTTTCAGAAAGATCTACGTCAGCCCAACCTGTGAAAAGGTTAGCTTTGTTCCATTCAGACTCACCGTGGCGAGCGAAAACCAATTTTACCATTAGTTATGTCTCCTTTTTATTTTGGGTTATACCCATTTACTCTATCTATTCTACCCAAAAAACCTTGAAAAAGCTAGCAAAATCCAAAAAATTCTGTAAAATTCTATCGCTTCTTGCCTTAGCCAAAAGAGACGGTATCAGAATTTTGTTTTAGATGCTTGTAGCTATCCAACATTTCCTTGTTTTAGGCCTCTTTTCATGCTAAAATGAGATGAAATAGTAACATTTTACTTTGTGATCTTTAAGGAGGATCTTATGGTTTCTACTGCTACAAAAGTTGGTCAGTTTACATTTGCTAACTGTCTCATGAATGCTGCTGGTGTTCATTGTATGACTAAGGAAGAATTGGCAGAGGTTGAGGCTTCAGCCGCAGGCTCATTTGTCACAAAAACAGGGACACTTGAGGCCCGCCCTGGTAATCCTGAACCACGTTATGTGAATGTACCTCTTGGGTCAATCAACTCAATGGGATTGCCAAATAATGGTTTTGAATACTACCTTGACTATGTCATTGAATTGCAAAAGCAACCCAATACAAAAAATCATTTTCTATCACTTGTTGGTCTCTCACCTGAGGAAACGCACACTATTCTTAAAAAAGTTCAAGAAAGTGACTACGAAGGGCTTGTAGAACTCAACCTTTCATGTCCTAACGTTCCAGGTAAACCTCAAATCGCTTACGATTTTGAAACAACAACCGAGATCCTTACTGAAGTCTTCTCTTACTTTACAAAACCTCTTGGTGTGAAATTACCACCATACTTTGATATTGTGCACTTTGACCAAGCTGCTGCAGTGTTTAACCAATTTCCACTTGTCTTTGTTAACTGTGTGAACTCAATTGGTAATGGCCTTTACATTGAAGATGAGTCTGTTGTCATCAAACCTAAGAATGGTTTTGGTGGTATCGGTGGTGACTACATTAAACCTACTGCCTTGGCAAACGTTCACGCTTTCTACCAACGTCTGAAACCTGAAATCCAAATTATTGGTACTGGTGGTGTCAAATCTGGTCGTGATGCCTTTGAACACATCCTTTGTGGTGCAAGTATGGTACAAGTGGGTACTGCCCTTCAAAAAGAAGGTGTCGCTGTTTTTGACCGTATTACTAAAGAACTTAAAGAAATCATGGAAGAAAAAGGTTACGAAACTCTTGAAGACTTCCGAGGAAAACTTCACTACATTGACTAGTCTACAAAAAAAGTTTGGAAGGTCTTCCAAACTTTTTTATTATTTGATGAGGATTCTCTTATTAGACAAGACCATCATCGTCACGTTCATCCCAGTCTTCAAAAGGATCCTTGCCCTCTTTCTCAGCTTGAAGACGTTTCTGACGAGCTTCTTCGATTTGTTTTTCACTTGGCTTCATCAGTTTGCTGATAGCAACAATACCTGATAGTTTAATAACAGTAAAAACCAAAAGAAAAATCAATACCACTGTTATGGTTTTCATAGATTTCCTTAACTTATTTCGTATAAATCAAAACCCCTAAAATCTTAGGGGTTTTTACATTATTTAACTGCGTCTTTAAGAGCTTTACCAGCTTTAAATGCAGGAACTTTAGAAGCTGCGATTGAGATAGCTTCACCAGTTTGTGGGTTACGACCTTGACGAGCAGCGCGTTCGCGTACTTCAAAGTTACCGAAACCGATCAATTGTACTTTTTCACCTGCAGCAAGGAATTCTTCGATAGAAGCGAAAACTGCATCTACAGCTGCTGCTGAATCTTTTTTAGTAAGCTCAGTTGCTTCTGCAACTTTAGCGATCAAATCTTGTTTGTTAGCCATTGTAACAATCCTCCAATTTATTTCTAAGCGAATAGTTTTTTTAGCGCTTGAACAAGTATTATCTTATCCTAAAAGGCCTATGAGGTCAAGTAATAAACGCTAATTTAATCGCTTTTTTGCAAAAAGTAAAGGCTTTTTAATTTATTGTCTTATAGATGTCAAATTCGATACGGTCATTAACCAAATCAAGGCTTTGAGCACGTGCTGTTATCCCCTTCTCATTCTTCATAGACTGAATATTTAGGGTAACTTTTCCCTTCTTACTATCGATGGCGATGTAATCAGGAAGGTTAGTTGAACGTTTAATCATCTTAAGGGCATCCGAAACAGGCAGTTTCAAGGTTCCAGCCGAAAGCTCAGAAACATGAAGTACAATTGCTCCTGATTCACTAACAACCGGCGTAAAGTAGACATAAAGAGGGACAGGGTGACCTAAAACCTTATAGCTACTTTCGAAAACAATTTTAGAATTGGTAACCTTGACCTTGAAACGCATCTTATCGGTCGAATAATCTTGGGCAAAGCCTGTAAGAGCAGCATCAAGCTCCTCCCTAGTCATACTATACTTACCAATTTTAGTTGCTCCCTTAGGTAGGGATACAGAACTCGTCGTCTCCACCGGAGTCATGATTCTATAGGCCACAACACTTACTAAGGCTAGATTTAAGGCCAAGAGTCCTAAAAATAACCACTTCCATATCTTACTCACCTGACCACTCCTTCTTTGTTTGGTTAATACGTTTCAAAATGGCATCTGACATAATTTGATAACCTGTATTATTTGGATGAAAATGATCATCCTCAAAAAGAGCATCATTCAGGCTACCTTGAGAAGAGTTACTAGACTGAGACGTATCATCAGAGCTTGTAACACCGCCCTTACCGTCAATTCCCTTATAAAGCAAATCATTTACAGGAACAAAATAGACATTATCGTACTTCTTGCACACTTCTTCAGTAGATTGGTTCCAATTATCTACAATAGTTTGCATTTCTGTCATCTCTGGAAAATTAAGATAAAAAGGATTGTAAATACCAACAATATAAATTGGCAATGTTTTATTATCCTTACGAGCTAACTCAATAATCTGTCCTAATCTCTTTTGATAGGCCTGAGCAGGCTTAGTGAAGGTGTCTACATTAAGATTAGTGATATTGTCCTTAATGACATGGATTACATCATTACCACCAACTGTCAGAGTCATCACTTTAGCCTTCTTGAGATCTCTTTGAATATCCTTCTTTTCTTGCATTCTCTTGAGAATTTGATTGCTCGTATTTCCTGCGATACCATAGTTGCGAGAAGTCACTTGCCAGTCAAAATCTGACTCTAAGGCCTGAGACAAAACAGGAACGAAGCCCCCTTGATTACTACTATCACCTACACCTTGCGTAAGGGAATCACCGATAGCAACATAGGTGACCTTTTCATTTTTAATAGATTTAATTTTTTCTGCAATTTTTGATGACTGATGCGTACTAGGAACTACAAAAATAAAGAGGCCGATAAATAAGAGAAAAAGCAAGAAGAAGCCTACGAGGCTTCTAACTAATTCTGATTCTTTCCACTTATTCATAACGAACCATTACGGCAAAGGCGCCTTCACCAGTGTGCGTTTGAATGATGGAACCAGTCTCAAGGATTGAAATTGGAGCACCCAAAACCTCAAGTTTTTCAGCCATTTCATGTGCAAAATCAGGTGTCCCTGCATAAGAAATACCAATCTCTGCCACTTTGCGGTCCTTATCCTTGATACCATTAATATAAGAATCCAACCATTTTGTGAAAGTCTTAGCACCACGACCCTTCGCAATGGTATTTAACTGATAGTCTTTCAACTCCATAATGACACGGATATTGAGCAATGAAGATAGTAGACCTGTTACA
>ERZ1699260.130-NODE-130-length-31645-cov-5.955359_pt1 | contig 31645 bp, 29 predicted proteins | sample MGYA00581519_ERZ1699260 | MGnify/ENA primary metagenome ERZ1699260 (study PRJEB42319, sample SAMD00040324) | human oral metagenome | material: saliva | host: Homo sapiens | study: EMG produced TPA metagenomics assembly of PRJDB4115 data set (Metgenomic analysis of... | reverse complement strand
GGCAATGAGGAGCACAATGATCCAGAACAAAATCTTATTGAGTTTGGATTGGACCACACTTTGTTTGCGTTCTTCAATGCGACGACTCTTGGTCACTGTGGGCTCCACTTGGATCTGCACAGTATCCTGAGAATAACGCTCTTGTGGACGCTCCATACGACTCTCTCTCATAGGACGTTCATAGCCAAATCCTCTGTGGTCTGTCCGAATAATTTTCGTCTCTTCAGCATCGACCATATTAGGACCGGTGATGTCCTCACCTCGCCTTGCTCGTTCAATCATTTCATCGGTTAATAAAGGTTTTCCCATCGGATCCTCCTCTATTTATTGATTAAGTCCCAGTATTGGATCGCCATGATGGTCTTGGCATCACAGATTTCGCCAGCTTGGATCAAGTCCTTGGCTTCCTTCAAGGTTACTTCTAATAACTCTAAGGTCTCATCCGCATCTTGTGGACGTGGATTTTCCACCTTTTTCAAGTTGGTTGCAAGATAGAGTTTAATCCGCTCATTACAAAATCCAATGGCAGAATAAAAATCATACAACAACTCTAGATCCGCTGTGTAACCAATTTCTTCTTCCAATTCACGCAGAGCAGCTGCTTTAGGATCTGCATTTTCTCCCTTTTCTAACTTCCCTGCTGGAATCTCCACTGAGGTCCTTTCAATCGCCTTGCGGTACTGCTTGACCAAGATCGTCTTTCCATCTTCTGTGATCGGCAAAACCGCTACTGCTCCGTTATGGAAGATTAAATCACGCTGCGCTTGGCCTTTTCCAGCGGGTAGTTCTACTTGATCAGTGACCACTTGGAAAATCGGTCCCTGATAAATCTCCTTGCGCTCAATGGTTTTTTCTTCAAATTGCATGAGAATCTCCTATTTATTTTTAGGATGGTGTGGCAAGCGAAGGGCATACTCTTCTTTATTCACTTGACGGCCACGACCAATCGCAATCGCATCAGCTGGTACATCTTTGGTAATGGTTGATCCAGCACCGACTAAGGAATTGTCGCCTAATTCAACTGGTGCTATGATCGTCGAATTCGAACCGACGAAGACATTGTTGCCAATTGTTGTTTTAAACTTGTGTTGGCCATCATAATTCACCGTGATGGTTCCTGCACCAAAGTTGACGTTGCTACCGACTTGGCAGTTGCCAATGTAAGTCAAATGACCAGCTTTGGTATTTTCGCCAATAGACGAACCTTTGACTTCGACAAAGTTTCCAATATGGACATCTTTGGCCAGGCTAGAACCTGGGCGAATATGAGCATATGGTCCTACCGTTACGCCATCAGCTACCGTGCTCTCTTCAATCATAGAGTTGGTGATGACAGCACCTGCACCAATTTCACTGTCCACGATATAGGTTCCATTAGTTAAGACGGTTTCAGCCCCAATTTTTGTGTGCCCTTTTAGGGTAACATTGGCTTCGATTTGCACTTCTGGTGCGATCTCAACATCGACATCGATATAGGTTGCATCTGGATTGACAAAGCTCACCCCATTGACCATGTGGGCTTGGTTAATGCGACGACGCATGATACCTTCTGCTGTTGCAAGGGCCACGCGGTCGTTAACCCCGAGGCTTTCATCAAAGTCTTTCAGCGTATAGGCTCCGACTTTTTCACCAGCTTCACGGAAAATACCGATGACATCTGTGATATAGTATTCACCTTGGGCATTGTTGGTATTGATATTTTTCAAAGCTTCAAAGAGGCGCGCATTGTCAAAGACATAAGTCCCTGTATTGATTTCTTTGATTTGTTTTTCAAAATCTGTCGCATCTTTTTGCTCGACGATTCGAAGCACTTCCGCATTGTCATTACGGACAATCCGACCATAGCCAAATGGATTAGCTGTTTCGGCTGTCAAAATCGTTGCCACATTCTTGTGGTTGATATGGAAGTCGATCAAGTGTTTGAGACTGTCACCCGTAATCAAAGGAGTATCTCCTGCAATGACGAGGGTATGCCCTTCAAGACCTTTCAAGACTGGCTCTGCCATCATGACCGCATGACCAGTTCCCAATTGTTCGGTTTGTTTGACAAACTCTGTTTGTCCCGCTAAGACTTGCTCTACCAATTCCGCCTTGTGGCCCACAACTGTTACAGTCTTCTCAGGTGAGATAGCTCCAACACTACGGAAGACATGCTCCAACATTGAGATCCCTGCAACCTTATGGAGAACCTTAGGCAGATCTGATTTCATACGGGTACCTTTCCCCGCTGCTAAAATAATGGCATAATTTGGCATAACATTTCTCTTTTCTGTACAATATCGCTTACATTATACCATTTTTTAGCCCTTTTGGAAAATAAGACCCAAACCAAAGGGAGTGGAAAAGAACTTCGACTTATTAAAAAGAGTTCGTTTTCCATCTTCATAGGTCATCTTTGGAGCTAAGTAGCGAACAAATACTTAGGAACCTTGCTTCGCAAGTCCTAGCCACCACCTAAAAGCAGTGCTTTGAGCAATCAACCACTGCGTCATACAGTTATTCCTATTAAACATCGAAGGCTGGACAGTTTTTGCCCAGCCTCGTTCTATAATGGATAAACCTTGCGAAATTCTTCTAAAACCACCTTGCTGTCAGGTGTAAACGCCAGACCTGCTTCTCCAAAGCAGTCTTTGAAAAAGTCTTCATGAACCTGACGCCAATAAGCCAGAGATTTGTCTCCTTCACCTTCCTTATAGGCATGGTTAGCTGACACTTGATGGAAGGGCTGAACGGAAACCTTTGTAATTTCGATAATGCAGACAGCCCGGTTTTGACTGTCTAAAATGACATCAAAGGTCCCTTCTCTTGGAAGGGGTTCGTTCTCTATTGCGTATAGATCATAGGCTGAAGCTGTTGCTGTTTTTTCGCCTTTAAAGACCAGTTCCGCTAAAAGGTCTGGATCTACTCCAAAAGCCCAGGCGTCTATCTCATCTCCGATAGAGGGGTTGATTTGCTTGTAGGCATTCCACATTTCTTGAGGTGTCATAGGTTCTCCTTTGTAATTTTTTACTTTCTTCTTTTATATGTTTAAGATGGTCTGGATGGTCAATTTCTAAATCAAAAATCTCTGGAATAGAGCTGTAATGGAGAATACATTCGATACCCATCTGATTCATTTTTTGTATGAAAGAAGTATTAAGATAGCCTGCTACAGCAAAATCAATCTTGTTCTTCTTTGCTTTATCCTGCATCTGTCTCAACATATCTAACATAATTGGACTTTCCATATCATGCCATTGACTGTTTCTCACAGTCGCAAAAATAAAAGAAGTTAAATCATTCATTCCAACTACAATCTTTGAAATGCCCGTTTCCAGTATCCTGTCCAAGTCGAAATAAGCTGATGGTAATTCAATCATCGTGCCGACTTTCCCGGTAAAACCATACTGACGCAATACTGTAATAGCTTGTTTTAATTGTTCGGCATCATTGACAAAAGGAAAAATAACAGACAGATTGGGATTGGTTTGAAAAACTTCCGTAACAACATTAGTCTCAGCCTGAAATTCATCTGGACACGCCAACAAACGCCTGATACCTCTGTATCCAAATAAGGGGTGGCGTTCGTCAAAATACTCTTTAGTCCCGTCTAGACTATTTGCTTCTGCATTTGTTAACTCTGAAAAGCGATACCAGACTTCTTCATCTGAGTACAAATGACAAATAGTGTCTAGATAATCTTTCACAAATTGCTGACAATTTGGTAATAGTATGTTTTGGTTTAGTTCTCTCAACAAGTATTCCCCACGAATCAAGCCGACGTGGTGCAATAAATGGGGATAAACTTTCTCAACAATTTTTTCGCCACTAAGAGCTAGTTGATTTTGCATGTTCATTCACCTCGTCTTAAAAGATACAATATCAGATATCATTATACGACACTTTCCTCTAGTTCAAAAGCTTCATAAGGTTCAACTAACTCATATCCTAAAAATTCTGCTACTTTTTTGGAAGCCTCGTTATGAGCATCCCAAAGTGGAAACATATCTCTATTTAAACTCTCTAGAATCATTGCAGCACCAAGCTTTTTGGCAAATCCATTTCCTTGTTCGTTTGGTCTAGTTGCAACTTCCACTTCAACTGCTTCACGGTAAACTAACCCTGAGGAAATCCCAGCAATCACTTCATTATTTTTAAGAATAACAAAGCCAAATCCACCTTTTAAAGCAAAATCCTGGTAGGACTCAAAATCCCCCTGTAAATCTTGTGACCATTCTTCCTCAGAAAGGCAGTTATAAATACGATTATCAATAGATATAATATTGTAACCTTCCTCTATATGAGTAACTAGATCATTTAGAAATTCAACTTGAAAATTTGCCTTATCCTTAAAAGAATAGCGAGTAAAAGAAATTAACCCAACTTGCCGATGCAGAAAATCTTGCCACTTAGTGTCTTCTGAAATAATAATCTTATAATCTAAACCATATTGCCTAACAAAATCTTCCCAAAATCTAGAATTTAGCTCCCCTGCTAGGTATAAAAAATTCCCAATATCATAAAAGCTCGTTGTCCTATCACTGTTTCGATAAACAGTCCCGATTTGAGATTTAAGACCATAGAGAACCATATATTTCTTCCATGTTTTAAATAGTTCCATTATCCCTCTATTTCACCTTCCAATTCTTATAGCTTGTCAGTTCTAATTCAGGAATTCCTCGTAACTCTGCCTTCACTTTTAATACTAAAGGCGAGGCATTTTCTTGGGTCATCTGCTCAATAGGGACCCAAATTGCATTTGATGAATCATTGCTTCCATCATGAACTTCATGAGGAAGGGATTTTTGAGAGTTTTCGAAATCGAGTACGATATCATAAAAGGCCATGATATGATGCACAGCGAAGTCTTTCCCTTCTTCTTGAACCAGCACGTCATAAATTCTAGGATTTGAATAACTGCTAAGAGAATATCCTGTCTCCTCCAGAACTTCTCTCTTGAGGGTTTCTGTCAACCCCTCACCGAGTTCCTGACTACCACCCGGTAGATCAAAACGATGTTGATAGGGACCTCTTGTTTTTTCAATACAGAGCAGTTTCCCCTCTTGAAGACAGACTCCGTATACCCCAAAGTGATTTTTGATTTCCATATTCTACTCTTTTCTAAAAGTCCAAGATTGCTAACTCACCTTATCCTTTAAAAGGAAAGAGGCTATAAATTTCATGCTCCTTGATATACTTCTTTAGTATCTCCTTATTCTCTTCGATTTTTGTCTGGATATCTATCTCTTCACAAGTTGACTCAGCAATAAAGAGGTGAATCTTCAATAAATCTGTCAAGTATAGCAAACGGCGTTCCATTTCCGATTCAGGACTTGAAGCTTGCTCGATTTTTGCAAGCTTTTGCTCCAAGCTATCACCATTCAAAAATCTCTGATGAACTCTCCTTCTTATGTTTTGAGTTGATTCCTCCCCTTGTTCTAATGGAGATAAAAGGAGTTTTTTATAGACGATTACCTGATTTTCTTTTTCTCTTTCCAGATAGGCCAATAAAACCAGAGAGCTATCAACAAAGGTCCAGGTGTTATAATTCCCTTCAAAGGGGACTTGTATGATACGATCTAATAATTCCTTAGCCATTTCCTCTTGACCATCCAGATAAAGTAAATAGGCCAGATGATTCAGCGATTCGAGATAGCTAGCTCGGGTCTTCTTATTCTTTTTTAAAATTTTTTCTAAATAGAGATGTAGGTCTGAATGATTTTTCACTAGCTCAACTACTTCTGGTAACTTCATCTGAAATCCTTTCTATTATCTTCCCAATAATTTAAAACAATTTTAGTCAATTAATCCAACTCTGCTCGACTGCACAAGTCTTTCATAGCTTCGATATCATCACAAAAGTCTTTAAAGCCAAGAGCAAATCTAGACAAGGCGTCTACCTTGGAAGAATAGGCACAAAACATACTTCCTTCAGGATCAAAATCTATTGCATCGCTTAATTCAGGCATTTTTTCCTCCAAAAATACCAAAGCCAAGGATACCCAAACATAGCCATTTCCTCAAATCCCTCCTCTTCTCGGGTGTCAAACACTTCCTGTCTATATTCTCCATCTGGGTAATAAATAAACGACCCTCGAACATTTTGAGGATTCTCATCATAAACATGCAAGTTAAAAGGGGCAATTATTTCATTTATGTTTTCGTAATCCATCTCCTTTTTCGTCTCACTCTTCAACAAAGGAATTCAAAAAATCCTCAAAAGATGGCCATTGACCATACAACTCAGCTTTTTCTTCTAAAACATAGAAGTAAACCTTGCCATAATCTTCTGCCCTTAAAGAAAGAGCATAGTTGCCCGATCCAGGATCATAGGCAAAATGGAGAAGGTCTGTAGCCTTAAATCCAGCAGGCACAGCCTCATCGTCAAACCATTTCATAGACTTCCTCATCTCTTCAAGTGAGTCAAAGGAATTGAAAGGAAAGAGATGATAATCATCGTGAACACCCCTTACTTGGGGCTGGCCACCGTTGTACTTGAGATAAAAATTCTTCATGGCTTCCGGCAATTTCTTTCCAAGAAACTCCTCAAATTGTAACAGGTCTTCTCTTGAAACAGCTGGATCTGTGTCTGTCAATACGAGCATCCCTTCTCCTTTTTTAGTCTCTCTTTCCATAGTTTGACCTCCATATTACAGGTCCCTTTTAGGCTATCATACCATAAGATTCCCTTTCCATAAAGCTAAAATAGAAAATGAGCCTATAGGTTTTACTAGACTCATTTCATCCTTATTATTTTACTTTATTATTTTACTTTTTCAACCCATACTGATCGCTCAATCAACCGTCTTAGACAGAAGTCTTGTCCTTGATCTGTGGGAAAGCCACACGAAAGAGACTTCCTCTCCCTTCTTCGGAAATGATTTTCACCTTTGCTCGATGATTGTCCAGCATCCGGGTAAGCAAGACAGCATTCCCCTGAATCCAAAATGAATGAGAAAAGATTTTTAAAAAAAGACTGAGTCAATCGACTAGCTCTTTGCAGCTCGATTCCCCAGTCTCCTTCAACTCTACTTCAAACTCCAACCACCATCAATAGTTAGGTAATTTTACTTATTCAGTCTATTTTTCAATAATTTTCACGTTATTTACAATACTACTTCAAAACTATTTTCAGCAACTCTAACTGCTTCTATAATCTCCTCCTTTGAAATTTTTCTTCTTTTTGAAATAACATCTTGTGTGATTTTTTCAACTATATTTTCCCTTGTATATTTTCTACAACCTGCTTTTTTATTTTGATGAATTTCTTTGAGTCTATTTTGTAGGTCACCATTAAAGATCTTATCTTGAACATCTTGGAATTCTTTCTTTGTTAAAGACATTGACATAACAACATCGATAAATTCTTCTTTTAAGATTGCAAACATTTCAACTCTATCATCTTCTATAAACTGATCTAATACCGCTTGTGCAACACTAGAGGACGCTATAGCACCCACTAAGCCCCCAACAATAGTGCCTACTGGTCCTCCGAATAGAGAACCAACCATGGCTCCTCCAGCAATTCCAGAACCAGCAACTAGAGTATTTTTTAATAATTGTTGACTTGAAATTCTACCAGTCAAACTATCAAAAACATCTGGTACTATGACAACTCCAACAGCTATTACTGTACCTGCTCGTTTTGCAACATTCTCCGCTATAACTTTTTTCCCAGTATATGTTGCTAAGTGGCCTGTCAAAACTTTCCCAATCTGTTGAGAAGAAGCATACACGATAGTACCTAATACAAGAGTTCTTAATCCAGTCTCGATAGCATACTTCACAGCTGTTTTTTGATCCTCTCCACTCCAAATAGCTTGAGCATAAACAATAGCAAAACTAATACCTGCAATTGGCAAAGACTGAACAGCACCATCTATTGTATCGTATTTTATTGAAGTTAGATTTCCTCCTTTAGCAATTAATTTAGCATCTTGATATGTAATATTTCCCTTTCTAATAATCTTTGAAGCTTCATTCGGGTCTGTTATCCCTTTAACCTTTCCGTCTTGAATCTTCTTCTTCATCAGACTTACGGCTTCTGAGTACTGATCTTTCGGAACTTCTAATTGCATTCCATCATAACTATACATTCCTCCGTTAGATTTTGATTCAAAGGCAGCATTTATTGAATTGCGCGCACTTGAACAATACTTAGTTTGAATTTTATTAGCACCTACTAACCTATCAGCGCCATTTTTTGCATTGTCTTGTCCAGTTTGCCTAACATCTTTAAAGGGATATTTAATTTTATCTATCAGGTCATTCGCATATTCTGCAGCATGACCATGTCCCATTCTTCCACTAGCGATTGAATTAAATTGTTTTAAATGTAAATGACCTTTCAGATTACTATTTAAAGAAGAAATTGAAGATATCAGCACATTTTTTGAAAAATTAGAAAGCTTTATATTTTGAACAATTTTTCTTTCACTTATTAATTCCGTATCCTCATAAATCTTTAAATCTGTCGTATAGTTAGTTGAAATTAGTGCGCTAACTGAGATAATTATTGATTTCAAATCAATTTTCGAAGAAGGAAATTCTACTTTCTTAATTGAGTAGGGATAGTAGAATAATACTTCATTACCTTTATTCACTATTTTCCAAAGACCAGAAAATGGAACGTAAAAATCATTATTAGTAGTCTCATTTTTGATAAAAATTCCTGATTGACACAATAACACTCCATATTCAATCATTTTTTCTTCTTCTGACGACCTAATAGGACTATATCCATAAAATTCAATACCGTCAATATTATTTACTACAGATGTGAAATATTCTGAGCTATTGATAAACCACTTTGATCTTCCATATGGAATATTCTCTGTAGAATATTCAAAGTTAGATCCAATATCTATAAGCATATCCCTAACAATTACATCATTATAACTACTCTTCCCTACATTTTTCTTCAACCATCTTCTATATTTTCCAAAAGTAGAAAAATAATAAAAATAAACAAATATACCTACGATTAAAAACAATAATCCTAATAAACTTTCCAATATTTCCGACATACTTAATCTCCCAAATAAGTTTCCCAAGTTCTCAATTTTAAAATTATCTAACTCCTACTTCAAACTCCAGCCACCATCAATGGTCAGGATTTGTCCCTGCATGGCAGAGGCCTTCCCACTAGCCAAAAAGAGGCTGACTTCTGCCACTTCCTTTGGCTCTATCCAGCGTTTAATAGGGGTCTCACTAGCTACCCAATCTGCCAGACCACCTGGTTCAAAGTCAGCAGCGGTCATACCAGTCTTAACTGCACCAGGAGCAATGCCAAAGACCTGAATGCCAAATTCTGCATAATCCAGGGCCAGCTGTTTGGTAAAGCCTGCTAGAGCATGCTTGGAGGAAGTATAGGCGTGACCACCTCCGCCTGCTAGACTTGAGGCAATGGAACACATATTGATGATGATTCCCCTCTTATTCTCTATCATTTGAGTCAGATAATGTCGTGTCAACTCTACCGGAGTCACGAAGTTGATCTCAAAGATCTCCTGAATCTCCTGAGCGCTTTGCTCAAGAAGCGGTTTGTAATCGTCCAATACCCCCGCTGTATTGCACAAGACATCTACCTCAGGACACCAGTCGAAGATTGGTGTCAAATCCAAGGTTAAGTCTCGCTGTAAGAAGTGAAAATCGCCTGGCAACTGAGGATCCGCTCCTTGGTCCACTCCATAAACCTGATAGCCTTTTTCTAAAAACAAACAAGCTTGCGCCAGACCAATCCCGGAGCTCACGCCTGTAATCAAGACCCGTTTAGTCATGTACTTCCACCCAATCTGTCGCTAGAACATCACAGGGAGTTGGACTCCACATGGAAAAGCCTTCGCCTTCACCAGACACGTTAATGAGGAAATAAGGTGTCACTTCCAGAGCCACTCCATTTTGCTCGATGGTATCAAACAATTGGACATAGTTTTCTGCTCCACCCCATCCTGTTCGTACATATTTTTTCTTGGCCTTTAAGCCTGGTAAAATCTCTTCAAATGTCATGGTGTTCTCCTTTGATGTAATTTAATATTGATATGATGAACTTTATGAACTCGTAAAACATATTCATTGTATTTTGTTCACCTTTTTGTGAACCTAAAGAGCATTCATGGCTCTTTTATAATAAGAACTAAATGTTATACAATTGTGATTTCGTTATATTTTAAGGTCTATGGTTTTACAGTTAATTTAAATGTATCTAGCCATAAATCAGCTGGTTCCTAATAATGTTATATCTACACTAACTCAGTAATGTAACTGAATTTATATTTAAATTTTTTTGCTAGGTTTTATCATTTAATTTTGTTCTTTTCTAGTTTGGGCAGTTATACTAGTTTTCACCTTTTTCCAGTTATCTAATCTATTTCTAAATACATACTAGCACAATATACTGTACTGCCATCTTTTTTTACTTCTGAAATTTTTATATTCCTTTCAAAAAACATCATTAGGTAAACTATTATTAAAAAGGTTTTAAATTGTGGTTCAAATCATGTTTGAACTTGTGAAATCCCTTATTAGCGTTTATTTTGAGGAAATTGGAGTAGAGTTATTATTGTAACTAATGCCCCAGTATGGAATATACTGCATATTCTTTTTTCCAGCGTTTTCGTCATAAATTTTTATTTTGTCATTTTCTAACGCAAGAGCAATGAGTTTAGAAGCGATAGATGATTGTTTATTTGTCAATCCGAATCTTTTTCTTAGTGTACTATTTGTCATAAAATTATCTTCTATGTAGAGTAATGCAGAATGATAATAAATAGCATTTATTTTTTCTCTATTCCCCATTTCTTGGATTGTTCGTCGTTGATGTAAAGTAACAACAGTATAATTATCCTTAGCAGCTATATCCGGAGCAGGTAAGTGATTTAATTCCAACGTTAAGATAATCTTATCTATACCGCTACCACGAGACTCTACTAAATGCATCTTTCGAAATAGTTCAGCTAAAGCTTCATTTCGAGAGTAAGGAGGCATATCAAGCAATCTTTCAGGACGATTAAGAGGAGATCCAGGATTTGTGAATACTACTCTATTATCAAATATTTCAATTGTTGGTGAGCTACCTTTTACAGAAAAATCCTGATGTACTATTTGGTTTGCAACTATTTCACGTATAACCAGAGGAGGATAATCTGTATCAGAAGTGATTTGTCCATTATCTTTTAACGTTTCAGGATTACGAGGTAAATGACCATTGATAAATTTTAGTAAACCTTCAAAACCAACGGCAGCTCCTTTACTAGCTGTATTATCAGCTACTGCACTTAGTTTATTATTACCGGCATATCTAATTACTCGTAAAGCATGAGCAGATAAATTTTCAAAATTTTTAAGATTTTTTGCGAATGTAAATGCTCCCATATTGGTTAGATTGAAAGTTTTTCCAGAAGATTCTATCACACCATCTTCTATCATATGAAAAATTATCTCTTCATCGTTTGAATCTTCAAAGTATCCCATCATTTTCAAATAGGAATTAACATCAATCAATTCTTTAATTTCTTCAAATGTACATGCGGTTTTTGCATACTCTCTTTCAAATGATCGCGATTCAAAGGATTTCCACAGTTCTCTTTCCTTTTCAGGATAATCCTTTAAGTTTTTTAATGAAGATCCACTTCTAATGTATCGACTACCGCTAAAAGCAACAGGTCTACCAGCATTCATGTGGATGACTAAAACGACAACATGTTTTTGTTCGATATCATATTCTTCAAAACGAATTGTGATACGAGGATCAAGCATCCTTTCTAACCAAGTAATAAACGGCTCACCCTGTGCATGTTTTTCAGTTTTTGGATAGAATTTTGTACCAATAATTTCTTTTGAAACATCATTAACCCCCCAAATTAAGTATGAGAATTGCTGACCTAACATTGCTGCTGAGTTAGCTAAAGCTGATATATATTTGCCTATACGATCATGATCTTTATTATTAACTTTGTATTCAATAATTTCATCTTCATTTTTATTCAATAATTCTAATAACTTTTTTAAATCTTTATCTTCCATAATTTTTATTTTCCAAGTAAATTCTAAATAGGTTAAAAACGTCGTAAAATCAGCGTTTTTTTATTTTCCAAGTAAATTCCACGTACTCCAATGTCAAGAATTAATTAGTTCAAAGTCTATATAAAAATAGTTTCAAAAAAACTATATCACATATTGTGAAAACCTAGATAAAATTTTCGGTTTTCTTCGAAAAATAACACATACTAACAAAAACTAACATTTTAATTTTTCTTCTATCAAAACTAGAAGAACCAAAATATGTATTTATTTTTTAGCAAATTAATAAGATGACTTATTTCATTTTTAATAGACAGATCAGCCAACATTTTTGAGGTAGGTTTGCTTAATTTGATTTTTTACTTCGTAACTTTCATTATTCCCGATAACTTTTCTTTTGCGAGTACCGTTCCATCTTCTGTCTTAATGTGTAGACGAATACTTACATCTTGTGCAGAATAGCCATTTTCAACAAGCCAAACAGGAAAAGTTTCATTCTTGACCTGCAACACTTTATCAGCAAATTCTTGAATATTATCTTTTGAATTATATTTAAAGTCTTGTGGAACAGTCAGATATAGTATAAGACCTCTCCCTGTAGCACTATAAACTTGCCCAGTTTCTTTTACCAACTCATTCAATTTATTCTGAAATTGACTAGCATATTTTTGAAACTCTTCATCATTAAATTGATTTGATATCGAAGCTGATTCGCTTGATGAACTCACTTCTAATATCGAGGAAGATGCCTGAGTTGTTGTAGATAAATTCAAAGACGAACTGCTTGAACTAACAACAGATCTGACCGAACCTTGTTGAGATTTATCTTCTCGAAAGAATAAACCAAATATAACAAAACTAATTAAAGAGATCAAAGCCGAAATGTTTCGATATTTTATATTAGGTTGTTTTTTTATAAAATACCAAACACCAACTAAACCACAAAATGTGATAAAAGAAATAATGAATCTCATAATAACCTCCTATTCATTTTTCAATCTTATCTTTTACTTTCTTATACTTTTATAAATATTTATAACTACTTCGACTTTTCGAAAATATAATTCTATTATAACCCTCTACCAATTATTCTAGAGTGAAACAATAAGAAATGTAGACGAACTCTATAAAATATAATTTTAAGAAACCAGAACTCTATGTGGAATTCATTAAAGAAATTTATGATTACTATTATTTAAAATCTCTTCAAATGTCATGGTGTTCTCCTTTGTTATCTATTTAACTTTCTCCCTTTATTATACCAAAAAAAGAGCTTTCCCTATACAAAAAGCCAGAGTTCTTCTACTCTAGCTTTCATCTTTTATTTATTTTCTTCTGAATGGCGATACCCATAGCCAAAATAAATTCCTATCCCAATCAAGAGAGCAACTCCAAAGGCCAGCCAGGTCGATAGAGAATACTGGGTCATAAAGGACACACAGACCACAATCGATAGAATTGGCAAGACCGGAACCAAAGGCGTTTTAAATTCACCAGGTCCAGGAGCACCGTGTTCCTTGCGCAATTTCAAGAGGGCAAAGGCCAACATAACCAGGTAAGCCAAGGTACAGATATTTAAAAAGGAAGCGATACTAGCTAGCGGAAAAACTCCACCAGCAATGGCAGCCATTACTCCAGCGACCAGGGTCGCATTTTTTGGGATTCTGGTTTTAGGATCGAGCTGTTTCATCGCTTTTGGCAAAAGGCCATCTCGCGCCAAACTGTAAATCATCCGTGAGAGGGCAAAAGTCATAGAAATGCAGACGGTAATCAGGGTCAAAATAGCGACCAACGATACATAATTCCCTGCCCAGCTAGCTCCTACCTGACGGAGGGCAAAGGCAACCGCATCCTCTACATTTAAGTTCTTAAAAGGAACCATGCCGGTCAAAACCAGGGTAACCAAGATATAAAGAACCGTTGTGATCAAAAGACTAAGGACAATGCCGCGAGGAACGTTCTTTTGTGGTTCCTTGATTTCATCGACCGCCATTGAAATGGACTCAAAACCAAGAAAGGCAAAGAACATGAGCGAAGCGCCAGCCATAATCCCTGTTTGACCACCATAAATTTCGCCAAAGCCATAAGGGGCAAAGTTTCCCCAGTTGCCAGGGTTTAGGTGAAAAATCCCGACAAGAATAAACAAGGTAAGAGCTGAGAACTTGAGTAAGACCAGCAAGGAATTGAAGCGTAAGACGGCTTTTGCATTCATAAGGACCAAGGCTGTGACGAGGACCATGACCAAAATAGGTAAGAGATCCACATAAGTTCCCGCAGCTGGATCAAAAGTCCCATTTAAAGCCGTCGGCAGACGCCAGCCAAGATTGGCCAACAATCCCTTGAAATAAGCAGCCCAACCTGAGGCCACACCTGATACGGCTGTCATGAATTCCATCACGGTCAACCAACCTGCAATCCAGGCTGGAAACTCTCCAAAGATGGCATAGAGGTAGCTATAGGCTCCACCAGTTGAAGGAATGCGGGATGCAAATTCTGCAAAGAAGAGGGCAGATAAGCCGACGCAAAAAGCCGCAATCACAATTGAAATGATCAAGGCTGGACCAGCTAAATTCGCCGCTGCAGTCCCCGTAATCGTGAAGATCCCTGTCCCCACCATGGCACCGATTCCTAAAATAATCAAATCCCACAACCGTAAATAGCGGTTTAACCCTGGGTGAACCTGTCCCCAAGCCTTTTTTCGAAATAGATTCATGTATATTCTCCCATCTAATGAGTTTATTCTATCATACTTGGATAAGAAAGAGAGTGAGACAGAAATCGGTAATTTGTTAGAATTCGATTTCGTCGTCCCACCTCCGCACAGTTGAGTAGGGCATCTTTGGAACTTGAAAAGCGAACAACTACTTAGGAAACTTGCTTAGCAAGTCCTATCTACCACCTCAAAGCAGTGCTTTGAGCACTCAACCACTGCGTCTTGCTCGACAATCCAAAAATAATTGAGAGGCTAGGACTTTTGTCCCAGCCCCCCCTTTTCTTACTATTTATCACTTTCCGTCCTATTCTTTTTCAAAGCACGAATCGTAAACCAATAATAAATAACCAACCCAAAGACGATGATCACTGTGGGCAGAAGAACCGTCATACCAAGATTCTGAACTCCTTGTGCCAAGGTCCAGCGATGTAAGAATCCAACCACTAAAAAGGCGACGATAGGAAAGATGAAAGCTCGTCCAAACTCTTCTTTCCATTGCCAAAGAATGAGAGCCCCGCTAGCCCCTGTCATGAGAAGAGTATCCCAAGGACTAGGGACTACAAACCAAGCAAGAGCTGGCAAGAAGCGGACTCCCACTATTTCACCGACAAAATAGAATCCTAGAACTAGAACAAATGCTACATAAATTGCTTTTTTCGTTTTTTCCTCCGCAAAAATGAGACGACGAAGGAGAAAGAAGATGATCCCAACAGCTAGGAGTCCCAAAATGATGTCTGTCAAATAGACTAGTGGCTTGAGCACAAGGACCGCTTGAGAAGCAAAATCACTTAAGAGGCGATAAAATATCACAATACCTGAAAAGATAGCCCCATATTTCAAAACAGACCGCGTCGATTCTTTGGGCATATTTTCGATGATTTGGTCTGCCATTCCCTTTGGATCGAGACCAAAATAGTCCTTGGCCGTTAAGCCATCCGCTCCTGCTTGCGAAAAATCTAGCGCTAGATTATAGACCTGCTCTCTTAAGGCTTTCTCCTCATATAAGAAACCTGCAAAATTGAAATAATCCCAGAGATCTTGGAAATAGGCTTGGTCCTCCTGGCTAAAGGTTTGCATCAAGGCCTGCGTTTCTTCAAAATACATTGCTGATTTCATGCTTCTTCCTTCTTTCTTTGGAGACAAAATACAATAAGGGTCAGGACTAGTCCCATGAGAGGAAGTAACCAGCCTATTAAATGAGCAGTTTCCTGATTCACAAGACGAATCCAGCATCCTGTAACTAGGAAAGTCAGGCCCATGACTAGTAGACTCGACATCAGACGATTCCTGCTTCTAAAAGCCATGACCGTAAACCCAAGTAAGACTAGGACAGCGAGAACAATTGCCCAACCATCTGATAAGAAGAGACTCCCAATGTGGCCAAAATAGATCGAAAATTGTCGTACGATGTTCAGAAATACCATCAGGCTGATCACACTGATAAACATAGCCCAAGACCACTTCATTTCACCATAGCTCTGTTTAGACCAAAGCCACGTGATGAACTGGCTGAACACCAAGAAATTGAGGAGAATGACAACATAGGTCAAGGGTTCGATTTTTAGTGGCGTCATCCAGGTAAAATCCATTAAATAACGCATGCCAACCAAGATCACTCCAAGTAGGAAGACGAGTCCCACATAAGATCCTAAAGAGCGTTTAGGCAAGTCTGAAAGAACTTGATCCACCATCGCCCGTGGATCCTTTCCAAAATAATCCACCGCCCGAATGCCTTCTTTTTCAGCAACTTTCAGGTCGCAAACCATATTGTAGAGTTGTTCACCGAGTGCTTCATCATCATAAAAATAGGATTTGGCCCCAATATAGGCCACCATTTTTTTCACATAGGCTTGATCCTCTTTGTTTAGATGAATCAATTCATCTGACATTTTTTCGGTATAACTTTCTACCATTCTTCTCCCTCCTTCTTGATACGTTCTACTTTTGTGACTAGCTCCTGCCACTGGTCCCAAAATTCCTCTAAGCGCTCTCTTCCAGCATCACTGAGTGAAAAATACTTGCGATCAGGACCATCTGGAGACGGCCTCATTTCCCCATGAATGACCCCTTGTTTTTCTAATTTTTGAAGCAGGGGATAAATGGTCCCAGCGACAATCTTATCAAATCCCATCTCTTTGAGACTTTGGATCAATTCATAGCCATAGATAGCCTTTTTGGAAATAATCTCCAGCACACAGCCCTCCAAGACTCCCTTTAGTAATTGGGACTCTTTCATCCTTCTCACCTCTTTCTTCACATTTTTCACTAGTTTGTTTTACATACTAGTTTGCTCACTATCAGTATACTCTTTCTTTACTAGTATGTAAAGCATAATAGTAATTTTTTAAAAAAATTTTTATTCCTTAAAAATCCCTTAAAATCAAGGGTTTTACTGTATAGTGGTGTGTAAATATACAAAAAAAGTTCAAAAAACACTTTATTTTGTAGATTGATTGGAGTATAATAATTAAAATTATTCAAAAGGAGACACGAATATGAAAAAATCGAAGCTTGCTCTTTTAGCAGGTGTCGCCGCGGCTTCAACGCTTTTCCTTGCTGCATGTGGCTCATCTTCTAATGCGTCAAAAGGGACTACTTACAACTACGTGTATGGTACAGACCCTGATTCCTTGAACTATTTGACTTCAAATCGTTCAACTACAAGCGACATTACAACCAACTTGGTCGATGGTTTGTTTGAAAACGATCAATACGGTAACTTAGTGCCTGCTCTTGCTGAGGACTGGTCCGTTTCAAAAGACGGTCTGACTTATACTTACAAGCTTCGAAAAGATGCGAAGTGGTATGATTCAGAAGGAAATGAATACGCTGACGTCACTGCACAAGATTTCGTGACATCTCTAAAATACGTAGCAGATAAAAAATCGGATGCTCTTTACTTGGTTCAAAACTCGGTCAAAGGCTTGGATGACTATGTAAACGGGAAAACCAAAGACTTCTCAACTGTTGGGGTAAAAGCTGTTGATGATCACACTCTTCAATACACTTTGAACCAACCAGAATCTTTCTGGAATTCTAAATTGACGACTGCTACCATGATGCCAGTTAATGAAAAATTCTTGGAATCAGCTGGGAAAGACTTTGGTAGCGTGAAACCAAATGGTATCCTCTACAATGGTCCATACATTTTGAAATCCTTCACTTCAAAATCACAAATCGAGTTGGATAAAAACCCTGATTACTACGACAAGAAAAATGTTCACATCGATACGGTTAAATTGACTTACTTCGATGGATCTGACCAAGACTATCTTGCTCGTAACTTCTCAGATGGGAACCTATCTACTGCTCGTCTCTTCCCAACAAGCTCAACTTACAGCACAATTGAGAAGAAATTCAAGGATAACATCGTTTATACACCTCAAGATTCTACTGTTTACTACGCTTACTTCAACGTTAACCGTCAAAACTACGGTCATACGAAGAAGACGTCTGATGAGCAAAAGAACAGTACTAAGACAGCTCTTCAAAACAAGAATTTCCGTCAAGCCTTGAACTTTGCTTTAGACAGAACTTCCTACAGCGCTCAAGTTAACGGGAAAGACGGAGCATCAAAAACTCTACGTACCCTTCTAGTTCCACCAACATTTGTGCAAGCCAACGGAAAAGACTTCGGTACGCTCGTTGAAGAAAAACTTGCCGCAACAGGAGATGAGTGGAAAGGTGTTAGCTTTGCTGACGCGCAAGATAGCTTGCATAATGCGGATAAAGCCAAAGCGGAACTTGAAAAAGCGAAATCTGAATTGCAATCACAAGGTGTTCAATTCCCAATCCATATCGACTATGTCGTAGACCAATCTTCTAATGCTCTTGTCCAACAAGCAGACTCTATGAAGAGTTCTATTGAAACAGCTCTTGGTAAAGACAATGTCGTGATCGATGTACAAAAATTGTCTACAGACGATGCAGACAACGCTACTTACTTCGCCCAATCACCAGATCAAAAAGACTTTGATATGGATATCACAGGTTGGGGACCTGACTTCCAAGATCCATCTACTTACTTGGATATCTTGAACCCAACAGATGGTTCAACCTTGACTGGTATGGGACTTGATCCTAAGAAAGACCAAGCTCTCATCGAAAAAATTGGTTTGAACCAATACAAAGAATTGTTGGATGCTGCTAATGCTGAAAAATTGGATACCAATGCGCGTTATGAAAAATACGCTGCTGCCCAAGCTTGGTTGACTGAAAACGCAATGGTACTTCCAATCTACTCTAAGGGTGGAGTTCCATCTATCACGAAGGTAACGCCATTCTCAGCAGCAAATTCTGCAATTGGTATTAAAGGTGAATCAAGCTTCTTCAAATACCAAAAAGTTCAAGATAAGACAGTTACAACTGCTGATTACGAAAAAGCTTATAAGAATTGGTTGAAAGAAAAAGAAGAATCAAACAAAAAAGCGCAAGAAGAACTTGCAAAACACGTGAAATAATCGTGATAGAAAACACCGGGGATTTGATCCTCGGTGTTTTTTGTGCTAACAAAATGTTGTATGTTTCATCTTATTTCTAATCTTTTATAGACTCGAACGCTACCTCACGACAATCTTCCGATAACTTCTAGAAGTCAGAAGAAAGACAAGGACATAGGAGATGAAGAAGACAGCGCAGATAGAAAGAGTTGTTTGAAGCACCAAGCCCGCATTGGTTGCTCCTAAGATAGCAACGATTTTTGCGATCATCTTGTAGGCTACTCCTAGGTACAGGAAGGAGAAGAATAATGGAAGAAAAAAGACAGTGAGTATCTGTTTGCGAATGGTGGTGCCGGTTTGCTTTTGGTCCAATCCTACTTGTTGCAAGATCACAAAATTATCTCGATCCTCATGACCCTCTGAAATCTGCTTGTAGTAAATCACGAGAACTGTAGCTAATAGAAAGATCGCCGATAGAAAAATCCCGATAAATAGAAGAGTCCCTGCTGTTTCACGCCAATCTTTCTCTATACTGTATCGATCAAATCCACCAAAATAAGTCGCACCATATTGACTGATTTTGTCTGTCGAATACAGCTCTTTGATCAAGCCAGAAATAAAATCTTGGTTATCTTTATTTTTAGCAGTAATAGAGAATTCCAAATTTTTATCAACTTTTAGTCCCAGTTGGTTCAAGTCAGGGAGGACCAGGTACAAGCCCATTTGGTGTTGAAACAGGTCGGATTGAGGGAGTTTCCCTTGGATAAAATTGGAGTTTAGTTTTTCTTTAATCGTGAAGGTCTTCCCATTGATTTCTAATTGTGCGTCTAATTTTCCAGGATATTGATACCCATAGGCTAGGATTTCATTTTCCCCAAGCTCAACTTTTTGACCGGTCAGTTGCTCATAAGTCGCCTGATCAAAAAAGTAGACTGTTCCTTCTGACTTCAACTCCTGACCAGTTGATGGAGTGGACTGGTCATTCACCTCTAAGCTCCTTCCATCAATCTTTCGAATTTCAGCCGACCAGTATGTAGTCTGTGCCACCTGATAATCTGATAGATGTGTCGCATCGGCTGTTTTCTTAATTTGAGCTTGAACATCCTCAATAACCGATTCTGTTTCAGCATCTGAAGGCATATGCCCCACACTAATCATGTAATCAGAAGGGTAAACCGTATCTAGGTAATTCTGCCCTCCAATAAAGATATTGAGCGACCCGGTTAAGGTGACCAAGACCATGGTGGATAGAATACTAATGGTCGCAAGGCCCGCTGCATTTTTTCGCATCCGAGCTATTAAGTTGGAGACAGATATAAAATTCTCTGGCTTGTAATAGTAGGATTTCCGACCTTTGAGAAATCTTAAGAAGGTAATAGAGCCTGCGTTGAATAAGAGATAAGTCGCTAGAATGACCAAGATGACGGCAATAAAGAATCCTTGGACAGCCGCAACTGGCCGCTCAACGGTTAGCGCTATATAAAACGCAATTCCTAAGAGCCCAAGTCCTAACAGAGTTTGAACCAGCAAGAAGCGTCCCTTCTTCTCTCCTGCTTTCTTTTGCTGCATAAGGTGGAGGGAACTGTAGCGCAAGAGGCGGAAAGAATTCAACAAGAGAATGAGGCCAAAAGCTAAGGCTAACCCAAGTAAAGTGTTAAGAACAGCCTCTATCTGGAAGGTTGATTGAATGACGACTGGTAAACCCATACATTTTAGAAGCAAGGCGAAAATCAAGCGATCAAACAAGAGTCCCAAACCCAGTCCTACTCCAACTGTGAGAACATAGAAGAAGAGCAATTCCCATAAGGTCATGATGAGGAGATGCTTCTTCTCCATTCCCAGAACACTGTAGAGTCCCAGTTCTTTGGAACGATTTTTCATGACGTAGCCATTGGCATAAGCCACCAAAATGATGACGACCAGCTGGACGACGAAACTGCCAAAACCAAGAACAGTTCTCGCCGATCCCCCTCCGTAAGAATCCTCTAAATGAGGGGTCAATGACAAGGCGATAAAACTATAAAGGATCATGGTCGTTAAAATGACAGCTATAGCGAAAGGATAATACAACTTGCGATTTTGTTTGAGGTTGGAAAGTGCTAATTTACTTGTTAATTTAAACATCAGGATCCTCCTTTCCCGCCATGACCGTCAGAGTATCTGAGATTTCTTGGAACATCTGACGCTCTGTCTTTTCCCCACGAAAGATCTGGTTGTAAAGAATCCCGTCCTTGATAAAGAGCACGCGCTTGGCCCGAGCTGCTGCTGCGGTTGAGTGGGTCACCATGAGAATGGTTTGCCCCATGGTATTGATATCTTCAAAGACATCTAGCAAAGCTGCCGAAGACTTGGAATCCAGCGCCCCTGTTGGCTCATCCGCAAGAAGGATTTCAGGTGAGGTGATGATGGCCCGTGCTACGGCTACCCGTTGTTTTTGTCCACCAGAGATTTCGTAAGGGTATTTTTCTAAGAGCTGGTGAATGCCCAACTCCCGACTCACGCTATCGACCTTACTCATCATTTCCTTGATTGGTCTGCGGGAAAGGACCAAGGGCAGGAGGATATTGTCCTTGACAGATAAGGTGTCGAGCAGGTTGAAATCTTGAAAGACAAAGCCTAGTTTTTCCCGGCGGAAGCTGGAGGCGTCCTTGTTTTTGATGGTTGAGGTATCGGTGCCATTGAGGTAGACCCGCCCTTCCGTCGGCTGATCCAGCATGGCTAGGATATTGAGGAGGGTGGATTTCCCGGATCCTGATTCCCCCATGATAGCCACGTACTCACCCTTTTCCACGGTGAAGTGAATATCCTTTAAGGCTTCAACCTGCGTTCCTTGAAAGCGGGTTTTGTAAATTTTTTTGATATGTTGAACGTCTAGTAGGGTCATGGTCCATTCCTTTCTAGCTCGATAAAAGCTTCAATCGTTTTTTACAAATCTATTGTACTAAAACTGAAACGCTTTCACCATAACATAACCTTACATTTTCCCCTTTATTTCTTACATTTTTGTAAGAAAGCAAAAATAGGCTAGGACTTGAGGTCCTACCCTATTTTTTTCATTGATTATTCAGCTGATGAAGAGAGCAATGGCGCAATTGATTTATATGCACTTTCAAGAGCTTGTTTCATAGTGTCACGTCCAGATTTCAATTGTTGTACAAAAACAGTACGCCCTTGTTCAGGAACAACCGTATCATCTGAACCACCAGTTGAAAGTGCTGTATCAAATTGAGTTTTTGATTCGTCCAATGTCTTGAGAGCTGGTTCCACTTGTTGAGTATATTTAGATCTCAGTGATTCGGGAATTTGATCGCCAATATCTTGAGCATATTTTTTATAGTTATCCACTAATTTACTATAAAGAGTTTTCATATCACCAATTGTTTTGGCATTATCGATTTCATCATCAGTCAACAAGACAATTTCTGGAATTTTAACAGAAGAGGTTGCTGATTTAGATGATTTTGATGAACTGCTTGATTTGCTTTCTGAAGTAGATGATTTTTCTACTTTGCTAGAAGAAGCTTTTGCATCTTTGCTTGATGATTCTGAAGCAGTTTTACCAGAACAAGCTGCTAACGTTGCAACTGACAAGAGAGCCACACCGGCTGTAAGAAGTTTTTTCATATTTTTTCTCCTATAAATAAAGAATGAATATATTTTAAATGATTTTCCTTTAATTGTCAAACATTTTCTGTTTTTAAACACTTGTATACCGCTAATTATCACTAGTTTTTAACATATTTTCTATCCTGAAAAATATCGTTTATTTTGTATTTTTATTCATTGTTTGGGATAAACAAAACCAGAAAAACAGTCGTTTTCTGGTTTATTCTTCTTTTTATTGATGAAGCAGTTGCGTAAATTCTTCTTGAAGTTCCTTGTTGTCTGTTGGTTTTAGGTACATCTTTCCACCATTGGTCGTTGGGGAATGAAAGACGATCCCCTCTCCTGTATCTGTAATGGCAAAGAAATAACTATGCACATCTGGATACTTGTCCCAATTGCTATAGCGTTCTACGATTCGGTATTTTGCATTTCCTTGACCAGTATCTGTATAAATAGCATCCATCTTGCTATTGTCCCCTAGAGTATAGAGGTTGTCTGGTCCTACATCACCGCCAGCAATGCCTTTTTGGTAGTTGGGTTGCCCCATCTTTTGACCCCAGGTCTTCATAAATTCTGCTAATTTTGCTGATTTTTCAGCATTCCATGGCGTTTTCCCCTGGCTTTGGGTATCGCCTCCTGATGGTGTGCTTTCAAAGGTTTGCCAGTCAAAACTCTTGAGATCCAGTTTATCCTCATCAGATTTTCCAAAGAGGGCATTCAGATCTGACCCAGGTACCTGAACTTCTTCTTCCTGGACTTTTGTCGCGGCTTGAGGTGTCTTTTCTATTCGTGAAAGCACGGCTACACCACGGCCAGTTCCCGACAACCAGCTGACTTCCAGGACTTCTCCTCCCTTATAGAGGGTTGTCGCATTGCGCGCTCCTCCGTGTCCAGCAACGAAACCTTCTGCAAGCAAGGTCGGCTTTTGGTCCTTGAGGTAGTAGACTCCTGTCGCAAAGTAGCTCCCATCGGTTTGCTGGTTGGCGATGATCATCTCATCTACCCCATCGCTATTTAAGTCCTTAAAGGCATAGCGAACGGCTTCTGGCTGATTGATGACAGTCTCGATCACCCAGCTATTGATCATTCGATCTTCTTTGGCTAATTGAGAATTTAATTTGGAAATAGCATCCAAATCATTTGAAGTGGCAAAAATCTTTTGATAGTCTGAAAAAACAGACTGGTATAATTGTTTGTTGTATGCTTGTTTCTTTGCTGAAGTCTGGCTGGTTGCAACCTCTTTTTTAGGACTGGACTGGCGCTGGTATCTTTGGTAACATCCTGTTAACAAGACCATACTCGAAGCCGCTAATCCCAACTGCATCCAATGTTTTCTTTTCATCTGATCTCCTTTAGTCTCCCGTGTTTTCATACTGATCTTTATTATACTAAAAAAAGTGGGAGTGGGAAAGAACTCCTAAAATTAAAAAGGTTGAAAAGGTTCCCCAAACCTTTTCAACTTTCCCTCCCCCGCATAGCTTCAACAGTCTGGGAGACTGTTGAAGGTTGTAGATAAAGGAAACTTTGTTTCCATCATTAGGTCATCTTTGGAGCTTGAAAAGCGAACGAATACTTAGGAAACTTGCTTCGCAAGTCCTATCTACCACCTTAAAGCAGTGCTTTGAGCAATCAACCACTGCGTCATACAGTTATGCTTATTAAACATAGAAGTCTGGAGAGTTTTTGCTCAGCCACAATTAGTTTTCTTTATTTGGTTTGGTTCTACGATCCGGTTGACTTTCAATATGCTCTTTCACCAAGGCAACCACCTCATCATTGGTTGGAAGGTCCGAGTGCTGGGCATCTTCCCCCGTCACTGTGATCTCCGTATAACTAGCAGCTTGGTTTTGGTAGATATATTTCCCAGCAGAAACACTGGCATCTGGGACCAACTCATCGGAATCATAGGTGATGGTTCCTGCTACTGAATACATATAAAGCGTATTAGGGATGGCTTTTTTCCCCTTGATAAAATCGGCTAACATCTCAGATTTGTTTTGAATATTGGTTTCCGTGAAATTATAGGGAGTTCCGATGGTCATGAGGGTCGTGAGATCCACATCATAATCTTCTAGATAATTTTCGATAAAGGCTGTATAAATCAAGCCCCCGTTAGAATGACCCAAGCCCTTAAAATTATTAAAATTATATTTGGCTTGAAGGGCTTCGAAGGCTTGATTAAATAGTTTGGCTTGCTTTTTAATGTTGCTATAGCCATCTTTGTTGTTTTCAAAACCAACCACAATTACTGGTTCATTGTCCTTGGCATCAATACTACCACTATAGGTGATATGCCCATCATTCCAAACCTTAACCTTAAGTAGACTGTGTTTGGTGCCTTGGCGGTCTTGGTTGAGCTTGGTCACCAAGCCATCAAAGCGGTTCTCTGTCGCAGAGCTTCCCGGGATCATGATGATGGGAGACAATTTTGAATTATAAAATTTCTCAATTTTTGAAACATTGGTCCGAGTCCAGCTATAAGAAGGAATGGCTAAAGCGATTAAGAAAAGACTGACCAAAGTAAGGACGATTGCTGTTTTTTTAGATTGTTTCATCGCTTTCTCCTTTCACTTTTAAATCTTTTCGGATACGATTTCCCATACGGACAAATGGTAGATAAAGGAGCACATCGATGGCAAAACAAAGGATACTGACAGCTAAGGCCCTCAAACTTCCTCCGGTTCCAATAAAAGCATAGAGAAGGCTAGGAGTCCCATCTGGCACCGGATAGACGGCTGCAGGCATCAGCTTGAAGCACAAAGCTACAGCTGCTATTCCCATATTCACCAAGGGGATCAATAAGAAGGGAATCACATATAGGAGGTTGAGAAGGACCGGTATCCCTACCATGAAAGAAGCCCCATTGTTAAAGAGACTTGGAAACAGACTGAGAAGGCTGACTTTCTTGTCCTTTTGACTTCGCGAAACCAGCAGGATCGCTACCAATAAGGCTAGAACTGCACCAATTCCACCTACCAGACCAAAACTGCGGTACAAATTGGTCAAGGTATAGAGATGAGGAATGCCTGTCGTTGAATGATGGGTCACAGCGTAGGTGAGATTTTCCAAAGCAAAGTTATCATCCGCAATTGAGTTCAAGGCAAAGGCTTGACTATTACCAAACCAAGCAGATAGCCCACTAAATAGTCCCATGACAAAGGTGGACAGGAGATGATGACTACTTACCGTTAGAGAAGCCAAGAACTGTCGGATAGTCTGAAAAATATTAAATTGATTTCCAAGAACCAAAAGAAGATTGAGGCTGACCCCTAGAACTAAGGACAAGAAAATGGGACGAACAGTCTTGGGCTGATAGATGAAATCCTTGTCCACAATCTGGTCGTCACTAGCCTTGGATAGACGAAAGATTTGCCCGATTAGATAGCCTAAAAAAATCGCTAAGATGATATTGGTCGTCGCAGGTAAGTTGATACGCGTCAGTTGCCCGTCATGGAGGGGGCCCACCAACAATTCCTGAGAGCCTACTATTAGACTGACCAAAAGAGCTGTCACTCCAGCTGTCCCTGTACTTCTACCATAGTGCCCAGCTGTATATTTTCCAGCGAAGTAGGTCACTAAAGGCCCAGCTAGACCTCCTAAAAAATTGGAAAAATTAATGAGGACTTGACTAATGGCCTGATCCCATGGCAACCAGCTATCCATCGAAAAGAGCTGATGGATATAGCCTCGATCGGAGAAGACCGATAAGGCAATCACCCGAACGATTCCTGAAAATAGGAAAAAAGGAAATAAGGAAACCAGGGTTTTCTGGGAAATTTGAATCAAACTTTTTTCTCGTAACCAGAAAAACTTCTGGACTAAATACTTGGTCATGGGGCCTCCTGTTCGAGTTGATTGACTTATTCACGTTTAATGCTTTCTTCTTATTATATCATACTGGCGAGCCTTTCCTTTCGTTTGGAGAAGCATCGTCTTTTGAGAATGCTGTTAATATTTTCAAAACTTTTCAAAAACTCTTTGACAGGGGTCTTCATTTCCTCTATACTATTTGTTAGCTAACAAAACGATGGATCAGGTTACCGTTGGTCTTGCTATGCTCCTAGCGATTGGAGCTGACGGAAAATCAAATCGTTTCCATGGATTTTCATCCGATTTTATACCATAGTCCATATCTTTAGGAAGATTTAGGAGGAATCAGACACCGATGTCACAAGAAAAAATTTCAGCCAAGGTCCTATACGCTATTTTTGCAACAGGGATCCTTTCCTTTTGCGGGGTGGCTGGAGAAACTGCCATGAATATCACCTTCCCAATATTGATGAAGGAATTTGAAATCAATACCGCAACCGTTCAGTGGGTCACCACCATCTATCTTCTAGTGGTTGCCTGTGTAGTCCCCTTATCTGCCTACCTCAAACGCTCCTTCAAAATGAAATCCATCTTTTTAGTTGGAAATCTCTTATCTGTCTTAGGTGTTCTCATTGACTTCTTAGCTCCAAGTTTTGGCTTTGTGGTTCTGGGTCGATTGGTCCAAGGAATGGGGGTTGGTTTTGCCCTTCCTCTGATGTTTAATATCATTTTAGAGCAGGTCCCAAAACGCAAGATCGGTCTCATGATGGGAGTGGGGACCCTGATTACAGCCATCGCTCCCGCCATTGGGCCTACTGTCGGTGGTCTCTTGACGGCTAACTTCGGTTGGCGGTCCATCTTTTTGGTTCAATTCCCGATCCTTCTAGCTTCGCTAGTTGCAGGACTTCGCTCCATTGAACAAATCAGTACAGTCAAACGAGAAACCCTTGATATCATGAGCCTTCTCGCCATTATTGCTTCATTTTTAGGCTTGATTTTAGGGATTCACGGTCTTTCTGATCATGCTTTCTTTAGTTTTTCTGTCCTTGGTTGGCTGGTGATCGGGTTCTTGGGACTCGTTCTCTTGGTCTGGCGGTCCAATCAGTTGGAGACTCCCATTATCAACCTTGCCATCTTAAAGAACCATCTCCTCACTGGCCATGTTCTTGCCTTTTTCACCTTCCAATTAGGCTCTCTTGCCATGAGTTTTCTCTTGCCCAATTATGTCCAATTGGTCAACCACTCGAGTACCACACTTGCAGCCTTGATGTTGCTTCCAGGAGCCATCATTGGAGCAGGTTTTGCTCCCTTCTCTGGTCTCATTCTAGATAAGTTGGGCGCTCGCAAACCGATTCTCCTTGGAGCTGCTTTAATCCTTCTGGCCCATTTCCACTTCACCCTTTTTGCCCTGAAGCTGACAAATGGCTTGATTCTTATCTTTTACATGATCTTCATGACCGGTATGGGACTGGCCTTCGGCAATATTATGACCAACGGACAAAAACAACTCTCTCTGGAAGAGCAACCCGATGCGAACGCGATCTTTAACACTCTGCAACAATTTGCAGGCGCTGTCGGAACAACCCTGGCTTCCTTGATCGTTGCCATGAGCCAAGCTAATCAAAAGATGGACTTCACCCAAGCCACTGCTAAAGGAAGTCGCAACGGTTTTATGGTCCTATTTGCCTTAGGCATCTTCCAACTCCTTCTCTTATTTTGGGTTGTCGGAAAAGAAAATGAAACCAACTAATTTATCTCATTAAAAAAGGGTTGGGCAAAAAACTGTCCAACCTTCGATCTTTGATAGAAATAACTGTATGACGCAGTGGTTGATTGCTCAAAGCACTGCTTTGAGGTGGTAGATAGGACTTGCGAAGCAAGTTTCCTAAGTATTTGTTCGCTTGATTAAGCTCCAAAGAAGACCTAATCAACTTTGCGGGGGTGGGAAAATTGAAAAGGTTCGGGGAACCTTTTCAATTTTTTTATTTTACGGAGTTCTTTCCCACTCCCTTTTTATTATCCTTTTCTAACCCGTGTGACAATGCCATCAGGATCCTCAAAGGTAAAGTCACTTCTGCTAAATAAATCTTGCTAGAATAGGCGTATGTCCTATTCTTTCTTTTTGCTTGCAATACCAAAGATTATAACTTAAATTTCATTAAATTGTCGAACTTTTATCATTTGAGTTAAAATCCTTGCTTTCTTTTTGTATTTTATTTATAATCATTCTAAATAAGATGAAGGAGATATTGTATGACTGAAATGAAACATGGAGTAGATGAATCATTTAACGACCGCTTGAATATCTTGAGAGCCGCTGTTCTCGGGGCCAATGATGGGATTATTTCTATAGCTGGGGTGGTGATCGGGGTAGCCAGTGCCACGTCAAACATCTGGATCATTTTCCTTTCTGGCTTATCGGCGATTCTGGCAGGTGCTTTCTCGATGGCGGGCGGTGAGTATGTCTCTGTTTCCACACAAAAAGACACGGAAGAAGCCGCTGTGAACCGCGAACAAGCCTTGTTGGATCGCGATCCAAAGTTAGCGAGAGAATCTCTCTACCACGCTTATCTTCAAAATGGAGAATGCGAAACTTCCGCAAAGATTTTGACAGAACGGGCCTTTCTGAAACATCCACTCAAAGCCCTGGTCGAAGAGAAATATGGTATCGAATATGAGGAGTTTACCAATCCTTGGCATGCTGCTGCATCTAGCTTCCTTGCTTTTTCAGTTGGTTCCCTTCCTCCAATGCTCTCTATCATTCTCTTTCCAGCTGCCTATCGCATTCCGGTGACGGTCTTCGTTGTTGGACTATCCTTGATCTTCACTGGCTATACCAGTGCAAAACTGGGAAAAGCACCAACCAAGCCAGCCATGCTTCGCAATCTCATCATTGGACTTCTCACCATGGGTGTGACTTACTTCTTCGGACAACTCTTTAGTATCTAAAAAAGCTGAGAATTTTGTCTCAGCTTTTTCTTATGCTTCTAATAGATCTTGTGCTTGTTTTTTCAGTCCTTCCACTGCTTCGTCCGTCAAGATTAATTCACCTGTTCCCCAGGCTTCTGGGTTTACGGTTGTTCCAGTGAACTCTCCAACTACTTGAGTTCGAACGAATGGCAAGAGGGCTTGGTAGGCCGCAAACATTGGCTCGTGTCCTGCATTGGCTACTGAAGAAACTGTTACGATCTTGTCTTGGAGGGCAGATGGGCCACGAGTTTCTGATAGGTCAAGGGCACGGCTGAGCCAGTCGATCAAGTTTTTCACTATACCTGGAATCGCAAAGTTATAGACTGGTGAGAAGATCCAGATGGCATCCGCCGCAAGGACCGCATCACGCGCTGCTTGTACCGCTGGCAAGGTTGGCGTTTCTAAATCTTGGTTAAACAAAGGGATGTCCTTGTAGTCCAAGTAAGTCACTGTTGCTTTTCCTTCAAGAAGACTTTCTGCTTTCTTAGCCATTTGGTGGTTAAAAGATCCTTGACGAAGGGATCCGACAATAAATAAAATGTTTTTCATAGTTGTTTCCTCTTTCTGTTGTAAGATTTTTTGTTACAATAGCTATTATACACGATCATAATGTAATGTCAAGGATTACAACTCGGATATTTTAAACTTTTATTCCATTTCACTAAGGATGGGCCAAGAAGAATGAGAAAAAAGGTTGGACAAAAGTGTCCAACCTTCAATAAATCATAACCGTATAAATCTGTAGAGGATCAACCTTCAATAAATCACAACCGTATAAATCTGTAGAGGATCAACATCCAATAAAAACGACCCCCAGACGATCTTTACAATCCATTTTAGAACTACTTTTTTATAAGCAAGGCAATTCTCAATCCCAAAATTCTGTTCGCGCTACTACGCCTCGTCAGACGAATCAGTAGCCAACATTTTTTTGATGGATTCGCAGGATAAATCTGTCATTTCAGCAATCATCTCGATACTCATCTCCTTCAAAGCCAGTTTCTGAATTAGAGACTGCTGACCAGCTTGAATCCCCAGTTCCATGCCTTCTTGTCTGCCTTGTTCCAATCCCTGTTCGATACCACGCTCGAGACCTTGTTCGAGACCTTGTTCGAGACCTTGTTCAAGACCTTTTTTCAACCCTTTCTGAAAACCGGCTTCCAGTTGTTCTTTCCGAAAGGTATCCATGCTCATCTCCCAATTTTCTCTGATACGAATCCGTTCATCAATCATTTCTTTTTCCTCCCTTGTCCAATTTGATGGGATCAGGAGTGATTCTGCCTGCTCGATCACTTGATCTGGTTGATGACTGAATGGGCGATTGCCAAAAAATTCAAGCCATTGTCTCCAGTGAGCATTCAACTCCGTATCTCTACTTTCATTATACTTATCCAACTCTAAAAAGGCAACCTTTAACATATTGTGCGCTACTCCATCCTTTCGAGAGCTATAAAGAGGTGTCCCATCTACCGTATGGCGCATTTCATAGACATTGACGGGTGAATCTAAATGAGGAAAAATACTTCGCTCCAGGATAGCGATCCCATAGACCGGCTCCAGCTCCTGGTACATAGAATGGGTCGCTCCTTTCTTTCGCTTGCGTTGGACATTTTCTACCAGCTGATTGGCTAAATAATAGTGGAAACGATTCAGGAAATACTCTTGCTTCAAAACTTGAATCTCAATGATCACTTCAAGTCCACTATCTAGTTTTGCTCTCACATCAACGGATGTTTCAAAAGGAAGATCTCCTAAAAAGCCCTGCTCATGGATCTGGTCTCCTTCTAAAATCTCAACGGATTCTACTGGCAGATCCAATACTTCGCGGATGAATTTGGCTGTCACATCCGGCAGACTAAAAATCTTTTTTGCCATTAAATCCAAGGTGGGCGATACATACTCGTGTCGTTTTTTCATAGCAACCTCCAATGATTTCGTGTAGGGAATCCCCTCACTTATACCATTCGAAAAAATTGCAGAAAAAGAGGCTGGGACAAAAGTCCTAGCCTCTCAATTATTTTTGGATTGTCGATCAAGACGCAGTGGTTGAGTGGGCTCTACTACGCTGATTTCATCAGCTTTTACAGCCCTACTCAACTGTGCGGAG
>ERZ1699260.126-NODE-126-length-32196-cov-6.190776_pt1 | contig 32196 bp, 28 predicted proteins | sample MGYA00581519_ERZ1699260 | MGnify/ENA primary metagenome ERZ1699260 (study PRJEB42319, sample SAMD00040324) | human oral metagenome | material: saliva | host: Homo sapiens | study: EMG produced TPA metagenomics assembly of PRJDB4115 data set (Metgenomic analysis of... | reverse complement strand
GCTGTATATACAAGTACTGTAATGCTTGGAATGGATGCCGTTTCTAAATTGGCAGCTATTTGTACTTATTTATTCTTTGCCTTACTAGGATACTTCTTATTCTTTGGTGGAGAAACAGTGTACATTTTAGAAACAGGATTCAGCGCTCTTGGAAACCTTGTCCAAAACTTTATCGGAATGTCTACGTGGCTTGATCCGCTTCGCGAAACAAGTTTCCCACAAAAATGGACCATTTACTATTGGTCTTATTGGATGGTTTGGTGTGTAGCGACGCCGTTCTTCATCGGTAGTATTTCAAAAGGACGTACGGTTAAAAATACTGTTCTTGGTGGATACGCATGGGGGATTGCGGTAACATTTACAGCGTTTATCATCCTTGAAACTATGGCTTAGCGCAACAGTTAAAACATGGGGTGGATATTACAGGTATTCTAAGTAATAACGCGGATTACGCTGGAGCAATCTTGAAGATTTTTGAGACAATGCCGTTATCAAACATTGGATTATTATTACTGGCTGTAACGATGATTGCGTTCTATGCGACAACATCCGATGCCTTAACGTTAGTGGTATCTGCTTATTCATACAAAGAATTAGAACACACGCATGGCAGTGATAAACGTGTCCGCATGTTCTGGTCACTTGTATTTATCTTGTTCCCAATTGCATTGATTTTCTCAGAAAACTCAATGTATAACTTACAATCCGTTGCGATTATCGCGGCACTTCCAATTGGGATTATTATCGTCATGATTATTGCTAGCTTCTTTAAGGACGCGAAGGACTATCTTAAACATTAAGATGTGAGATAATTAAAAATAAAAACAACCTATTGTTTAAAGTCAGTGTGGCTTTAAGCAATAGGTTTTTATTTTACTTGTGATGGTGATGGCAATTACATTGTCCTGGTAGGCAGTTACATGCAACCGTGATAGGGGCGCTAGCAGCTTTCTCTTTTAAGGCATTCACTAATTCTTGAATATCATCTTGGCTCAAAGTTGCCTTATCAATCAGTGTGTGTAATAAATTTCCATTCTGTTTATGGCAAACTTGTTCTAGAAGCACATCGGTCTCTTGGTCGAGTTGTGCTTTCTCAGAAATCGTCGCAGAGTAGTGGAATGGTTTCTTTCGATTATCGATTTGAATATATCCTTTTTTTGTTAAACGGATAATGAGGGTTTTAATCGTCGAGTCGCTCCACGAAAATGAGCGTTGCAGTTGCTCGATAATATATCCGCTTGTGCTGTTTGGGTTTGCCCATAAGACACGCATAATTTGACGTTCAGAAGGGCTCATTGGTTGAAATTCTGTCATAAATAGAACTCCTTTCTATAGGTTTAGTCTACAGTCGTCAACCGTTTTTGTCAATCGTTTTACTTGATTTTTTGAGTACACTAAATGTCGGGGGTGTGTAGTCGGAGTCACTATATTTTGTGTTTCGTAAAAAAAACAATACAAAATGTTGTTAAAATGTTGCAAAAAACTTCTAGGCTGGATATAATTAGTTTCGTGAGTTTCAAGTGAGCTAGAAATGCATTTAGCTGTATTTCGAATTCAGAAATGGAGTAACTGTGAAAGTCGTTTATTTATCGCTAACCGGAAAGACAAGACAATTCGTAAAAAAATTGAACTGGGATTTTATTGAGATTTCTAAGAAAAATTCTACAGTACAAATGGAAGAACCTTATATCGTCATTACACCAACTTATGGAGAGCAAGTGGCGAATTTTTTTTATGAATTTATTGATTTTGGCGAGAATCGCAGCCTGTTAAAAGGGGTCGCTGGTTCAGGGAATCGCAATTTCAATACGAGTTTTTGTTCCAATGCCAGAGCGTTAGCGGTTAAATATGAAATTCCATTGCTGCATTGCTTTGAAAATCAAGGTACAGATAAAGATGTACAAATACTAATAGAAAAGGTGAGAGAGATTGGATAGTCCAAAATTAATTAACAAGACTCAAGAAGTTACATACTTCGCATTAAACAATGAGTTAAACCGTCCAGTTGATGGGAAAATTCCATTGCATAAAGATCGTGAAGCGGTTCGTGCCTTCTTCTTAGAACACGTAAACCCAAATACTGTTTTCTTCTATACATTAGATGAAAAACTCGATTACTTAATCGAACACGATTATTTAGAAGCAGAATTTTTAGGGAAATACAACCGTAAATTCGTTAAGAAATTAATGAAAGAAACGTACAAGAAAAAATTCCGTTTCCGTTCATTCATGTCTGCGTTCAAATTCTATAAACAATATGCAATGAAGACAAACGACGGTCAACGTTACTTAGAACGTTTTGAAGATCGTATTGTATTTAACGCTCTTTTCTTAGCAGATGGCGATGAGCAATTAGCACATGATTTAGCAGAAGAAATGATTACACAACGTTACCAACCAGCAACACCAACATTCTTGAATGCCGGAAGAAAACGTCGTGGGGAACTCGTTTCATGCTTCTTAATTCAAACAACAGACGACATGAACAGTATCGGTCGTACAATCAACTCAGCTCTTCAATTATCAAGAATTGGGGGAGGAGTAGGGGTAAGCTTGTCTAACGTTCGTGCAGCAGGTGACCCAATCAAGAAAATTGAGAATGCATCAAGTGGTGTCGTTCCAATTATGAAATTATTAGAAGATAGTTTCAGCTACTCAAACCAATTAGGTCAACGTAACGGTGCCGGTGCGGTTTACTTAAACGTATTCCACCCAGATATCGTATCGTTCTTATCTACGAAAAAAGAAAATGCGGATGAAAAAGTGCGTGTGAAGACATTATCACTTGGGTTAGTTGTTCCAGATAAATTTTACGAATTAATCAAAAATGACGACATTATGTACTTATTCAGCCCATACGATGTGGAACGTATTTACGGCGTACCATTCTCATATGTGGATATCACTAAAGAATATGACAACATGGTGAACAACCCTGAAATCCGTAAATCTAAATTACGTGCGCGTGATTTAGAAAACGAAATTAGTAAATTACAACAAGAATCTGGATATCCATATGTGGTGAACATCGATACAGCAAACCGTGTAAACCCAATCGATGGAAAGATTATTATGAGTAATTTATGTTCTGAAATCCTACAAGTTCAAGAGCCTTCAGTCATTAACAATGCTCAAGAATATGAACACTTAGGAACAGATATTAGCTGTAACTTAGGTTCAACAAACATCGTGAACTTAATGAAATCTCCTGACTTCGAACGTTCTGTAGATGTAGCGGTTCGTGCGTTAACATTCGTAACAGACCACTCAAGTATCGATGCTGTACAAACTGTTAAAAACGGAAACAGCAAAGCACATACAATCGGTCTTGGAGCGATGGGATTACACACATTCTTTGCATTAAATCAAATGGAATACGGCTCACTTGAGTCTATCGAAGCCACTGATTTATACTTCAGAATGTTAAACTTCTACACATTGAAAGCAAGTAACAAGATTGCTAAAGAACGCGGTAAATCATTCGAAGGCTTCGAACGTTCTAAATACGCAACAGGTGAATACTTCGATAGCTACGTTGCTGAAGAGGTACAAATTCAATCTGAAAAGGTGAAGAAAATCTTTGCGAAACTTCCAATCCCAACTGTAGAAGATTGGAAACAATTAAAAGAAGACGTGATGAGCGGTGGATTATATCACCAAAACCGTTTAGCAATTGCGCCAACAGGTTCAATCAGCTACGTAAACGAAACAAGTGCTTCATTACACCCAATCACTCGTTTAATTGAAGAACGTCAAGAGAAGAAGACTGGTAAGACTTATTACCCAGCTCCATTATTATCAAATGACACTTTACCATTCTACAAATCAGCGTACGATATCGATATGCGTAAGGTAATCGATGTATACGCAGCGGCTCAAAAACATATCGACCAAGGGATGAGTTTGACACTCTTCATGCGTTCAGAACTTCCTGAAGGATTATACGAATGGAAAGAAGGACGTACAAACAAGATGACAACACGTGACTTAAACATTTTACGTCACTATGCGTGGAATAAAGGCATCAAGTCAATCTACTATGTACGTACATTTACAGAAAACAACGATGAAATCGGAAGTAATGCTTGCGAAAGCTGCAGCATTTAATGGGAATACGAAAGAAAGGACAAAAGCTCATGAGTACAAAACGATATTTTAATGAGATTCTTTCTCAAAATTCTACGCAACCCGTAGAGTACTATAAAGCGATTGACTGGAACCAAGTTGAAGACATGATCGATAAATTAACTTGGGAAAAACTAACAGAGCAATTCTGGTTAGATACACGTATTCCAGTATCAAACGACTTGGACGACTGGAGAACATTATCTCCAGAAGAAAAAGATGTAGTAGGGAAAGTATTCGGTGGATTAACATTATTAGATACACTGCAATCAGAAGAAGGTGCAAGCTTAATGAAAGATTACGTGCGCACTCAACACGAAGAAGCAGTATGGAATAATATTCAATTCATGGAATCAGTTCACGCGAAAAGTTACTCAACAATCTTCAGTACATTGCATACAAAAGCAGAAATCGAAGATATTTTCGAATGGACAAACAACAATGAATACTTACAATTCAAAGCGAAAAAGATTAACGAAATCTATCAAAGTAGAGATGCCTTGAAGATGAAAGTGGCTTCTACAATGCTTGAAACATTCCTTTTCTACAGTGGATTCTTTACACCATTGTACTACTTAGGAAATAACAAGCTTGCCAACGTAGCTGAAATCATCAAGTTAATCATTCGTGACGAGTCAGTTCACGGAACTTATACAGGGTACAAGTTCCAACAAGGCTACAATGAATTGTCAGAACAAGAACAAGAAGAAATGAAGATGTGGGTATACAACTTATGCTTGGAACTTTACCAAAACGAAGTGAAGTATACACAATCTATCTATGACCAAGTTGGTTGGACTGAAAAAGTTAAAGTGTTTATTCGTTATAATGCGAATAAGGCGCTTCAAAACTTAGGGTTCGATCCATTGTTCCCGGATACTGCTGAAGATGTGGATCCGATTGTGATGAACGGGATTTCAACTGGTACAAGTAACCATGACTTCTTCTCGCAGGTCGGAAATGGTTACCTACTCGGTAGTGTTGAAGCAATGGATGACGAAGACTATACAAAATGGTTGTAATTTCAACTCAAACAGGTTCCTAAAAAGGAGCCTGTTTTTTTGTTGGTGCAAAGGTAAAACACTTAGAGCCTTCGGCTACATTCAATAATTATAAGAATAACTGTACCGCCTCAAGCCAAGGTCTTGAGGCTACCAAGCTTCAAACACTCTCTAGAAAATAAATTTTCAAGAGAGTGTAATTCACATTGGTTACGCACGTTATTCTTATGATTATTGGTATCCGAGGCTCTTTGTGTTTTACGTTAAACAGTAAGGTGCTTAAAGAATCTGTTTGGTGAAATAAGTCTATTGGTGTGTTCGTATCCATTCTTCAACACCCTCGTAAATGGACCGGTGCTATGACAGAGAGTGTGCTCCTAACTAGATAGAGTTTAAGGTCTCAATCCAACTGAGCTTCGTGTTTTTGATTACCAAATATGGTAATTTAGGAATTTGTTTGGTGAAATAAGTCTATTTGGTGTGTTTATATCCATTGTTCCAACGTCCTCGTCAATGGAGAGGTCCTGAGACAGAGAGTGTGCGTCTCAGGGGGGGAGGCTCGACAAATGGTGTGATGATGGGTAGAATAGAGGGAAATGAAATAAGGAGTCGTAGTGGATGTCGTACGAAGATTTAAATGAACAATTAGAACCTTTTAAACTCATGGTATTCGATGAGGGGACAGAGGATGTATGGGCAACGCTGGTGCTCTGGTTAAATGAAGATTATAAACAAAATGTGTTTGATACACGGCAAGAAGAGGGATTCCTTGGAAATGGCTATGATTGGAATTCGCTAGCGACTGTCTTTCTAGAAGAAAAGATGCCAGAATTAGTAGACGCATTGTCGTTTGATTCGGAAGCGGGATTGTTTTCAATTGGATCAGAAGATGTGGAAGCAGTGAAGAAATTTGCGCTAGGATTTAAGGCAATGTGCGATGATGACAGTGAAATGATGGACTTATTGAGTCGAGCAACATTAGATTAAAAAAATGAAGTGATACCGTATAAGGTATCACTTCATTTTTTATTTACACGGACAAGTTGTTAAATGGTCGTTTACCATACCAACAGATTGCATAAAGGAGTATACAATCGTTGGGCCCACAAATTTAAAGCCTTCTTTGAGAAGAGCCTTACGGAAGGTTTCAGCAAGTGGGGTAAATGAAGGGACTTCTGCCATCGTAGTGAATTCATTGATCATCGGTTTATGGTTAACAAAGCTCCAACAGAAATTATCAAAGCTACCATATTTTTCTTGAATGGACAGAATGGCTTTTGCATTTGCGATAGCGGCACGAATCTTTAGTTGATTGCGAATAATTCCTTCGTTTTGAAGAAGAGATTGGACTTTAGCTTCGTCATACTTAGCAACCGTTTGGATATCGAAGTTGTCAAAAGCCTCTCTGAAGTTTTCGCGCTTATTGAGAATCGTAGCCCAGCTAAGGCCTGCTTGCATCGTTTCCAAAGTCAAGCGTTCGAAGAGTGCTTGGTCATCGTGGCAAGGGACACCCCATTCGTTATCGTGGTAATCCATCATCTTTTGTGAGTGATAGGCCCAAGAACATTTTTCAGGGGTCTGTGGCCAGCCAAATTCAGAAAGGCGATTACCCGTTTGAAGGTTTTCGAGAGCTGCTTTATTAAAATCTGAAATCTTCTTGGGGAGTTTCGCTAAAGGGAACCATTTGAATTCTTCAATTTTTCCAGGCTCGCCGTTATGAATTTCAAAATTCGGAAGAGTTGTCACATCTACATGGAAGTAGAAATAGAAATAATCATGTTCGTCAAAATGCATATGAAGCGTCGTGTAGAAAGAAAGGGCGCTTGAAGGGATTTCGAGGCCGATTTCTTCACGCGTTTCACGCAAGGCAGCTTGTGTAATGGATTCATTGGCTTCGATATGACCGCTCACGGTGGCGTCGTAATAACCGTCCATAAATCCTGTGTTCATTCGTTTTTGAAGGAGTACCTTTTTTCCTTTGGTAAAGAAGAGAAAGACGGCACTTTTGGTTAAATGTCTCATGTTGTCACCTCTAGTACTAAGAGTAGTCATTTTTCGAAGAAATGTAAAGATTTTTTAATATTGAAAGTATTGAAGTTTTGGAAAGGATTTCATATGATGGTAGTAAGACATTAGGGGGAAAAATGGTGAAAAAATTATTCAAAATTGCAATGTGTTGTGTGGTGCTCACTGGGATGTTGGCGCCTATTACAACTGTTTTGGCACAAGAATCAAGTATTACAATTACAAAGAATGAGGGAAACTCTGTATCAGAGGCCGATACGCCTAAAGGGGATATTGTCGTAAACCTCTCGAATGAAGAGATTCTATTTCAGGAGAATCCTGATAATGTAGTGGATCCGGCGAGTCTCAGTAAACTCATGACCATCTTTATGGTGTATGACGCGATTAAGAGTGGCAAAATTAAGCTGGAGGATAAAGTCGTTGCGACAAAAAACGACCAAGCGATATCGAACTTAACAAACCTTAGCAATTCGCCCATTGTAGAGGGAGTGGAATATCCAGTTAGCGAGCTGATTAAGATGGCGCTACTTCCTTCGTCGAATGCTGCCGTCTTGATGCTGGCAAATCTGATTAATTCCAATACCGATGATTATGTGGATTTAATCAATCAAAAGGCGCAAGAACTGGGAATGACCAATACTAAGTTTGTTGGAGCATCGGGCGCAGTCACACATGATTTTGAAGGGTTATATACAGTTCAACGATATCCTTCAAACGAAACGAATCAATCAACGGCTAGAGATTTAGCGAAGATGGTTGTAGCGATGCTAAAGGCGCATCCAGAAATAACAGAAATTACGAAGAATAAAGAATTAACCGTCATGAGCGGAACGCCATATGCCAAAACCATTACGAATACAAATCATTCGGTGGAAGGGGATTTGTTGGCGTATCCTGGAATCGTTGGATTGAAAACAGGGACGAGTGAAAGAGATGGATTTAATTATATCGGAATCTACAAACAAGACGGTGTAGAGCTGGTCGAAGTGATTCTGGGAGTCGGACAATTCGCGGATCATCACGGCGAGTATAATCGTCATAAAATCGGGAATGCATTATTGCAATATGTTTTTAAAAACTTCGAGCATAAGACAGTATTTAATCCAGGTACTCAAACAATCAATGGACAAAAAGTAACAGTAGAGCATACAGTTGATGTATACGTAGAAAAAGGGAAAGAACCCGTGTACGCACTAGAAGGAAACACATTAAAAGTCCAAACTCTATATGGCACGCTGTATGGTAAAGAGGTTGCAGTAAAAGTAGAGCCAGCAGCCAATGATGCCGTGGAATCAACGTATATCGAAACAACTCAAGTAGAAGAAAAAACTCCTAAGGAAATGATTAAAGGCGTACTTCGTTTCCTAATGAGAGTTCCATTTATAGTTTGGCTTGGATTGTTAGGAGTTTTATTGATTGTAGTAATGATTTTAAAAATTAAGAAAAAAATGAGAAGGAGAAAGGAGCGATTAAGAAGAAGACAAAAGTAGAATCTGTATTCGTTTCAAAAAATCTGTACTAATTTTAAGAAAAAACACATTGGATATGTTGAAAACAAATGAAAACACTAGATGTGGTATTCACGCTTTTTTCATATTTGAATTGTCAGAATTTTGAGTAATCAATTCACAAGTAAAATGTAACCTAATTGTAATGGAATTCAAGTAGAAACAGTTGGAAAATCAGATTAGGTATGGTATTATGTTTACCTGAATAAGGGTAAAATTTATTTCCTGTTCGGTGAAAAATCACAAATTATCGAAGTTAAAAAATAATCAAAAGGAAAGAGGTATAAGATGTTTAGTTCAAAAAATATTCAAATGAATGAACGTAAAAATCGTTCAAAAGTAACACGTTACGCAATCAAGAAATTAAGCATGGGAACAGCTTCAGTAGCTGTAGCATTAGGGTTCATGTTTGTACAAGGGCAAACAATTGTACACGCGGACACTGTTGAAGCAACTACTGCAGAAACAACAGCAAAACCTGCAGAAGAGAAGAAAGATACGGTCGAAGACGACAAAGCAGTTTATGAAGTTGCTGTAGAAAAAGCAGAAGCAACTACTGCAGCTGAAGGAGTAACTCCAGCAGAAAAAACTGAAGAAACAACTGCGGCCGCTGAAAAGAAAGAAGAAACAACAGCCGCTCCAGAGAAAGCAGAAGAAACAACTGCTGCTCCAGAAAAGAAAGAAGAAACTACAGTAGCTGAAGAAAACAAACCACGTACGCGTTCAAGACGTGCAGTTGCTGAAGGTGAAGCTACACCTGCATCTGATGATACTGTCGGAGAAGACGTTGTAGACGCAACTTCTACTCCTAAAGTAGAAAAACCAGGTTTTACACCAAAAATTTTAGCAGAACAATTATTAAAACAAGTTTCATGGTTAGACTTTGGTGATAAAGCAAACTGGACAGGTGCTGAAACAACAGCCGATGGACACTTAGCATTAACAGTCGGTGCAACTTATACAAAAGAAGTTATGCCTGGTTATATTGTAAAAATTAAAGTGAAATCTTTAAAACCATTCCAAGCGACTGAATTGTATAAAAAACGGTTGGAAGAACGAGGCGCTACAGACGAAGAAAAAGCAACTTACGATCAAAACGCAAAAAATGGATATATCAACTCTATTGGTGACCCAAAAACAAGAGCTGCTTTTAATAATAAAGAAGAAGCAAAAGTAATTGCGGATCCACAAAATAGATGGACTGAAATCCGTAAAGAAGGGATCGACACTGGTAATAAACAAACTACGATTTCTTCAGAATTCAACGGTGGAAATATCGGTGTTCAGTTTGAAATTTCTGCGACCTTCCGCGGGAAAGAGGTCAAACCTGCTATTGTCATGGCGGATGGTGAGTCAGCTAACCCAGGTGAGTTAGTACTCTTCACTACAAACGGTTCAGGTTGGCAACATGTTGGGGAATGGTTAAAGAACAATGATAAAAATACGAAGCGCTATATTCCTCAGAATACAGAAGCACTATTTGACCCAACAAAAACTAACAGTACTACCGTAGATGGAGTCACTCTTTACTCAACTAACTTAAACCTTTTAAAAAGAGCAACAGCTGTTGGCGAAGAAGGCAAAACGGTAGCGTGGAAATATTATGGAAGTCCTGATCAAACAACAGGTGGGTTAGGAACTGGTGTATTCGGTCCTAACTATTCTGCAAGTAAGATTGCAGTTCCAGTGGTAATGACACGTGGAGCTTCGGAAATTGGTTTATATATTGTTTCTTCTGGTAAGCAATCCGCAATGCTTGGCTTCTTACCATTAGATGAAGGGGATGCTCCAGATTCATATGGAATCGCAACACATGCGATTAATCAGGTCAATGGTGTAACAGGCGCAGCCGTTAACCAACCTTACCTTGGGGATACTCGCCCAGATATGGATGAAAACTTAGAGCGTACAGACTGGAAAGGTGACGATAAGGACGGTACAGGCGATGAAGGTATCGACCAAATCTTACCAACAGACTTAAAAGGCAACACAAACGGAATGATCGCATTAGATCGTACACGTCCAGGTAACTATACGTTAACAGTACAAGCAAACACTGGTGGAGCTCCTGAAGCTTATGCTTACGGATGGGTTGACTTTAACCAAAATGGTAAATTTGACGAAAACGAACGCTCTGAAAAAGCAACAATCACTAAAGATGGTAATGTAACCTTAAAATTTAACAACGGACCAATCCTAAACGATCTTCAATTAGATAAATTAGGCGTGCGTGTTCGTGTATCTACTTATGCTCCAGATATTGAAAGCCCAACAGGTATGTCAATGTCAGGGGAAGTAGAAGACTTTGAAACACAAGTTATCTTCCCACCAAAAGGAAGCAAGAAAGAAACTGAAGACTTACAAGGTGTAAAACAAACTGCGACAGTAGAATTCACACCTCGTGGTAAACAACGTTACTCAAGAAATGAAGATGCAGTGATTGATGAAACAGTAAAACCATTTATCGTTGACGAACAAGGCAATAAAGTTGCTTTAGACGCTGACGGATTTTATGTAGTACCAGGTGAAGGTAAATACCGCGTAACAGGTTCTGGTAAAGACGTTAAAGTGGAATTCGTTCCAGAAAGTGGTTTTGTTGGAACTGGGAAAGGGATCACAATCCGTCGTTTAGATAACAACGGTGTAGATTCTGGTTGGTATACAAAAGATAATTCTGAAGCTACAATCAGTGACCAAACAAATACAATGGATGGTCGTTATATTCCAACTGTAAAACCTGTAACTCCAGTAGGTGAAAACAAAGAAACAACTGGTAAACAAGGACAACCACAATCTGACACAGTAACATTTAAACAACAATCTGGTGCAGAAGAAAAAATCCCTATGGTTGTGAACGCTGAAAACCCAGCTAAATTCATTGACCCAGCAACTGGTGAACCAACAGATGCGACTGAATTACCAGCGATGAAAGATGGTAAACAAGTAGGTACGTACACAATTGACCCAGCGACTGGTAAAGTGACATTCACACCAAACAAAGACTTCATTGGAACTCCAGATTCAATTACTGTTCAAGCAAAAGATGCTAATGGAACTCCTGCAACTGCGAAATACACACCAACAGTTACTCCAGTAGCACCAACTGCTGAAGATGTAACATCAACTGGTAAACAAGGACAAGAACAAAAAGAAACTCCTAAGTTTACTGAAGGTGATCCAGTAGCACCAATCACAATTAACGCTGATCAACCAGCTAAATTCATCGACCCAGAAACAGGCGAACCAACAGATGCGACTGAATTACCAGCGATGAAAGATGGAAAACAAGTAGGTACTTACAAACTTGATCCATTAACAGGTGAAGTAACATTCACACCAAATAAAGACTTTGTTGGAACTCCAGATGGAATTTCTGTTCAAGCAAAAGATGCGAACGGAACTCCAGCCACTGCGAAATACACACCAACAGTTACTCCAGTAGCACCAACTGCTGAAGATGTAACATCAACTGGTAAACAAGGACAAGAACAAAAACAAACACCTAAATTCACTGAAGGTGATCCAGTAGCACCAATCACAATTAGCGCTGATAACCCAGCTAAATTCATCGATCCTGAAACAGGTGAACCAACAGATGCGACTGAATTACCAGCGATGAAAGATGGTAAACAAGTGGGTACTTATACAATTGACCCAGCAACAGGTGAAGTAACGTTCAAACCTAACAAAGACTTTGTTGGAACTCCAGATGGAATCAAAGTTCAAGCAAAAGATGCAAACGGAACTCCAGCAACTGCGACTTACACACCAACAGTTACTCCAGTAACTCCAACTGCAGAAGATGCAGAAACAACTGATGTTCAAGGTAAGACACAAACAGCGAAACCTAAATTCACTGAAGGTGACTCTGATGTGCCACTTGATGACACAGTACCTGCAACATTCGAAGATGGATCAACTACGAAAGTAATTCCTGGTGTAGGAACATTTACAGTAGCTCCAGACGGAACAATCACATTTGTTCCAGAACCAAACTTTACTGGTGTTGCTCCAGCTGTAACAATTCAACGTGTTGACGTGAACGGTACAGTTGTGAAAGCAAACTATGTTGCAACAGTTACACCAGCTCCTGCTAAACCAGTAGAAGTTGAACCAACTACAACAACACCAGAACCAGCTAAACCACAACAAGAATTACCAAACACTGGTACAAGCGATGAATACGGAGTATTTAGTGCAGCAGCATTAAGTATCCTAGCATCAGTAGGTTTAGTAGCTACATCTCGTAAAAAAGATGAAGAGCAAGAAGCTTAATTTAAAACATTAAGAACAGCATGGGACTAGGGCAACCTAGCCCCATGTTTTTTTAGTAAAATAAATTGTAGAAATGCGTTGAATACGATAAAATTAAGAGATTAAGTCACTCAAATTTGAAAGAATAAAAAGGAAGGAGGTAGCTATGTTTAGTTCGAAAAATACTCAGATGAATGAGCGTAAAAATCGTTCGAAAGTAACGCGTTATGCGATTAAAAAACTCAGCATGGGAACAGCTTCTGTGGCGGTCGCATTAGGCTTTTTATTGGTGCAAGGACAAAGCGTTGTTTTAGCCGATACCGTTGAAACGACTCAAAGTACTACTGAGACTAAAGCAGAGGAAACATCTGAAAAAGTAGAAGCAACCACTGAAGAAGCAACGACTATCTCTGAGCAACAAGCGCCTCGTACTCGTACAAGACGCGAAGCTGTGGACGCTCCAGCAGCAACATCTTCAGTCGGCTCGGATGTTGAAGATGCTACGGCTACTCCTAAAGTTACAAAACCTGGATTTACTAAGGAATTATCGCAAGAAGAATTGCTTAGCCAGGCAAGTTGGATTGATTTTGGTGACGTGACGAACTGGAGTGGAACTACGACTACTTCAACAGGGCAATTAGCCTTACAAGAAGGGTCAACGTATACAAAAGAAATTAGTCCAGGCTATGTCGTGACGGTTCGCGTGAAGTCGCTTAAACCATTTAACGCAACAGAAATCTATAAGAAGAGACTCGAAGCCCAAGGAACAACGGCGGCTGAAAAGAACACGTATGATCCAAACGCGAAAAATGGATATATGAATAGTGAGGAAAGTGCAGACGGAAAACGTGAATTCAAGGCGGGGAAAGAAGCTCTGATTGTCGGAGAACCGCAAGACGCGTGGAGTGAAATTTATAATTCAGGAATCGATACTGGTGAAAAGAGAACAACGATTACAACGCAATATGAAGGCGGAAATGTCGGAGTTCAATTTGAAATTACTGGAACGTATAAAGGGAAAACGGTCAAACCAACTGTTCTTATGACAGAGGGAGATTCGTCTAATCTAGGGGAGTTGTCTCTTTACACAACTAATGGGACAGGCTGGCAGCATTTTGCAGAATGGTATAAATACGACAGCCCTTATACGTTGAATTATTTCCCACAAGATACAAAAGACTTATTCGACCCGAATAAAAAAGTCATTGGATTCAGGCCACTACCGATTAACGGGGTGAACTACCACAGTGGAGAGTTGGCGGCGATTCGTGAGGCTACACAAGTTGGCCCAGATAAGAAACCTGTCGCGTGGAAATACTACGGAAGTCCTGACCAGAAAACAGGCGGACTTGGGACGGGTGTATTTGGACCGAACCTTTCTGCCGGAATGGTGGCTGTACCGATTGTCATGACGCAAGGAGCTACAGAAGTGAGTCTGTATATGGCTTCGGCAAGTAAGCAGTCTGCCATGATTGGATTCTTACCATTTGACGAAAGTGATGCTCCGGAAAGTTACGGAAAAGCGACGCATAGTATTAACCAAGTTCACAATGTGACTGGGGAAGATGTGAAGCAACCGTACCTTGGAGATACACGTCCGGATGTCGACGACAATGTGGACCGTACAAACTGGAAAGGGGACGATGCTGAAGGGTCTGCAGATGAAGGCATTGACCAAATCTTGCCAGCCGACCTTAAAGGAAAAACGAACGGTATTTTAGTGTTAGACCGTACAAGTACGGGCGATTTAACCTTGTCCGTTGAGGCCCATACAGGTGGAGCGGACGAAGCAACACTTTACGGTTGGGTAGACTTTAACGGAAATGGAACATTTGACGAAGATGAACGCTCTGAAAAATTAACGATTAATGCAGACGGCACAGCTACTCTTGTCTTTAAGGATGCTTTCAAAAAAGTGAACGTTTCGCTGAGTGAGCTTGGTGCACGTGTGCGAATCGCAAAAGACGCGACTCAAATTGAGAAGCCAACAGGGATGGCCTTGTCAGGTGAAGTGGAAGATTTCGAAGTGCATTTAACTTTCTTACCTAAAGGAAGTAAGACGGAAACGGATGGACTACAAGGAATTCCACAAACGGGAACAGTGGTCTTTACACCAAGCGGGAAACAACGCTATTCACTAACAGACGATGCGGTTATCGAAGAAACAATCGAACCGGTAATCATCGATGAGACGGGTGCCAAAGTGACGCTTGACGCTGAAGGGTACTATGTCGTAGCTGGCGAAGGGAAATATAAAGTCACGGGAGCAGGAAAAGATGTGACCGTTACATTTATTCCAGAAGCTGGATTTGTCGGGACAGGCAAAGGAATCACGATTCGTCGAACGGACGATAATGGAAATGATACCGGATGGAAGCCAGTGAGCGCGAATGAGACAATCGTCAGCGACCAAACAAATACAATGGATGGACGCTTTATTCCAACGGTTGTCCCAATGTCCAAAGAACTCACTAGTACAAAAGTACAAGGGCTCGTTCATGAGGAAACGCCGAAGTTCGAAGGCAAAGACGGAGCTGTTACACCGTCAAGCGAGAAGCCAATGGTCTTAGTTGATCCAAAGACTGGCAAGGCGCTTGGTGCGAGTGCTCCAGCGATGAAAGATGGAAAAGATGTTGGAACGTACACGGTAGATGAAACGACTGGGAAAGTCACGTTCACACCGAATAAAGACTTCACAGGAACAGCAGACCCAATCGTTGTTCAGGTGATTGAAAAAGCAACAGGAAAAGCAATTGCTGGCTTGAAATATACGCCGACTGTTACGCCAGTCACTCCAACAGGAGAAGACGTAACAACGACTGGTAAACAAGGTAAAGTACAAACTGGAACACCGAAGTTTACAGAAGGCGATTCAGAAGTACCGTTGAAAGTAGACGCAGACCAACCAGCGAAGTTCGTGGTGAATGGTAATGCGGTAGACGATACTACTATTGACGCAACGAAAGATGGCGCGAAAGTTGGAACGTATACGCTTGATCCACTAACAGGTGAAGTAACATTTACGCCAAATAAAGATTTTGTAGGGACGCCAGATGCGGTGACCGTTCAAGTCAAAGACGAGAATGGCACTAGTGTAACGGCGAAGTACACACCAACTGTAACGGCAGTGACACCAACGGGAGAAGATGCGACTTCGACTGGTAAACAAGGGAAAGTCCAAACAGGAACACCGAAGTTTACTGAGGGAGATGCGGAAGTTTCGTTGAAAGTAGACGCAGACCAACCAGCGAAATTTATCGTCAATGGAACTGCAGTAGAAGACACAACGATTGACGCTATGAAAGATGGCGCAAAAGTTGGTACTTATACGATTAATCCATTAACAGGCGAAGTTACGTTCACACCAAATAAAGATTTCGTAGGTACACCGGATGCGGCTATCATTCAAGTCAAAGACGAGAATGGAACTAGCGCAACGGCGAAGTATACGCCAAATGTGACGGCAGTAACGCCAACCGGAGAAGACGTAACTTCAACGGACGTTCAAGGGAAGACACAAACTGCTAAGCCAACCTTTACAGAAGGCGACGCGGAAGTACCGCTAGATGATAGCGTACCGGCTACCTTTGAAGATGGAATGACTGAGAAAGTCATTGCAGGTGTTGGAACATTTACCGTAGCAGCGGACGGAACGATTACCTTTGTTCCAGAAGCGAGCTTTACTGGAGAAACGCCAGCGGTAACGATTCAACGTGTGGATATGAATGGTACAGTTGCAAAGGCAAATTACAAAGCAACAGTGACGCCGGCTCCAGTGGATCCCGTTAAACCTGAGGAACCAACGAAGCCTGAAAATCCAGCGCAACCTGAGGAACCTGCTAAACCAGTTGAACCGGCTGAGCCAGAACAAGAAGCTCCACAGCAAACGGTTGTAGCACCAGCTGTTGAAAAAACAACTCAAACAGAATTACCAAATACGGGGACAATAGATGAGTTTGCGATTTTCAATGCAGCGGCTCTCAGCATTTTAGCTTCGTTAGGCCTTGTTGCGACTTCTCGTAAAAAAGAAGAAGCTTAATTTATAACTAACACAAAGCGTGAGACTAGAATTCCTAGTGTCACGCTTTTTTGACGTTGCAAAACTTCCATTATGAGAGTAGACTAGAAAGGTACACACTGAAAAGGAGTGATTTGAATGAAGAAAATCGAACAAAAAGATTTATTCGAGTTGAAAAATATAGGGCAACCTGTTGTGGCAGGAGATGCTTTCTTTTTTACAGAAACAGAAATGAATGAAAAGAAAAATACGTACGAGACAGCCATCTATAAGTACACCGCTGACGGCAACGTAGCGTATGGAGACGAAGGGACAGTGAATTCATCGCTGAAAGTCTCTCCAGATGGGAAATGGATTAGCTTCATCAGCAATGCAGGGGAAGAAAAGACACCTCAACTAAAAATCCAATCAGTTCATGGCGGGAAAGCCATCGCCTTAACAGAAGAGAAAAAAGGCGTGTCTAGCTATGTTTGGGCAAAAGATAGTCAGTCAATTGTCTTCCAAACAACAAAACCAGAGGAAGAAGAGAAGAAAGAAGAGTTCCCTCAACCAATCGTCGTTGAAAAAACAACGTATCGTTTTGACGGAGGAACATTCTTACCAAACGATGAACTCACACAAATCAAAAAAGTGGATGTCGCTACAAAAGAATGTACCACACTGTTCGAATCCAAAGAATCCATCGGACTTCGCGATGTATTACATAACGAAACAACACTCGTAGTAGACCGCGATTTATCAAACGTTCGCTGGACACTAGACAGTGCAGAAGCATGCTACGTGGATGTGACAACAGGCGACATTCATCCGATTCTTGAAGCTGGAACAGACGAATCTTATCGCTATGTCTTAGATTCAAAAGACGGAGCAGTCCTACAATATAGTTCAGGAGAGCATGGATTCGTGACGCAAGCAGACTTAATCGTGAACTTCGATAGCACTCCAAATGCAGAAGGGCATATTTTAAACTTAACTTCAGGCCTCGATGTGGAATGGGGCGACTGGCTCGTGGCGGATTTCCAACAAGCCGTGACCGGAGTTGAGCCACAATGGTTTGACGAAGAAAGCTTCTTAGCGTGCGCAAGCGTAGAAGGCAAAACGGTTCTTTACCGTTTGTATTTAGACGGACGAGTGGAAAAAATCTTCGATGAACTCTTACACCTAACAGGAGCAACAATCATCTCTGAAGACGAGCTATTCATCACATATTCAACAACAACTGTACCTAGCGTACTAGCGCGCTTAAACTTAACAACAGGAGAAATCACAGACCTTTATAATCCAAACGAAGCGTACTTAGCTGAGCACATCGTTACAACGCCTGAACGTTTCACTTATAAAGGATACGACAACTGGGACATCCACGGATGGTATATGCCACCAGTAGAAAAAGCAGACAAGCATGCGGCAATTCTCTATGTTCACGGTGGACCACAAGTGGCTTACGGCGAAAGCTTCTTCCATGAAATGCAAGCACTCGCTGCAAAAGGCTACGGCGTGATTATGATTAACCCTCGCGGAAGTAACACATACGGACAAGACTTCGTGAAGAGTATTCTTGGTGACTACGGTAACCACGATTTCGACGACTTAATGATGGGGGTAGACTACATCTTAGAAACACACCCTGAAGTCGACGCGGACCAATTATACGTTGCCGGAGGAAGCTACGGCGGATTCATGACGAACTGGATCGTAACGCATACCGACCGTTTCCGTGCAGCCGTTACACAACGTTCAATCAGCAACTGGATTAGCTTCTACGGTACAAGCGACATCGGCCCATTCTTCGTGGAAAAACAATTGTTTGATGACATTAACAACCCAGAACGTTTATGGGAAATGTCACCAGTCGCGCATGCGAAAAACGCGAAGACGCCATTACTTGTCTTACACGGACAAAGTGACTTACGTTGCCCACAAGAACAAGGGGAGCAAATGTACATGGCCATGCGTAAAAACAATGTGCCCACAAAAATGATTCTATTCCCTCAGTCTAGCCACGGACTATCTCGTCAAGGATTACCAAACCTTCGTCAAGCCCGTCTAAAAGCTATTATAGACTGGTTTGAGGAGTATTCAAAATAGGAAGTATACAGAAGAATAATTCACTCAAAATAGAGTAGATTTGTTGACGAATTTAAGGGAATACTGTAATCTACTAAAAGGAAAAAATTAATAGTTACCTGTAAAGGGATATGTGTTGACAGATTCTCTATTATTTGGTAGACTATTGGAGTTGAGAAAACAAGCAGAAGCATCCCGCTTCTCGCCTAAGTTGACACTGGTCCTTGGGCTGATAGGAAATGTTCAAGTTTTAAAAAGACATTGGCAGCGGGAGTATTCTATTACTTCCGTTGCTTTTTTGCTTTTTTTCTCTCAAAAATTCTTGGAGGTGAATATCATAGCAAAAGATATGATGGTCAATGATGGAATTCGCGCTCGTGAGTTACGTGTTATTGACAATAACGGTGAACAAATTGGTGTTCAAACGAAAAACGATGCTTTACGTTTAGCAGAACAAGCTGGACTTGATCTAGTATTAGTTTCGCCAAACGCAAAACCGCCAGTTGCCAGAATCATGGATTATGGTAAATATCGCTTTGAACAACAGAAAAAAGAACGAGAAGCTCGCAAAAACCAAAAAGTCATCAATATCAAAGAAGTGCGTCTAAGCCCTACAATTGATGAGAACGACTTTAATACGAAGTTAAAAGCGGCGATCAAGTTCCTTGAAAAAGGCGATAAAGTCAAAGCAAGCATTCGCTTCAAAGGTCGTGCCATTACTCATAAAGAGATTGGTCAAAAAGTTCTCGAGCGTTTAGCAGAACAAGTTTCTGAAATCGCGACAGTTGAACAAAAGGCTAAAATGGACGGACGAAGCATGTTCTTGATGTTAGCACCTAAGAATGATAAGTAAAAAAGTAACAGGAGGAAAGTCTCATGCCAAAACAAAAAACACACCGTGGTTCAGCTAAACGTTTCAAACGTACAGGTGGTGGAGGATTAAAACGTTCTCAAGCCTTCACAAGCCACCGTTTCCATGGCAAAACTAAAAAACAACGTCGTCACTTGCGTAAACAAACAATGGTTCACGCTACTGACATCAAACGTATTAAACAACAATTAAGTCAAATGCGTTAATTCAGCACGCAAACTATTACATTTTCAACCAGTCGCAAGAGACTGATAGACCAAGGAGGAATTAATTATGCCACGTGTTAAAGGTGGAACAGTTACTCGTCGTCGTCGTAACCGCGTTTTAAAATTAGCAAAAGGTTACTACGGAGCGAAATCAAAATTATTTAAAACAGCTAAACAAGCAGTCATGAAATCATATATGTATGCTTACCGTGACCGTCGTCAAAAGAAACGTGACTTCCGTAAATTATGGATCGCACGTATCAATGCGGCAGCTCGTTTAAACGGATTAAGCTACAGCAAATTAATGCACGGCTTAAAATTAGCTGGTATCGAAATGAACCGCAAAATGTTAGCTGACTTAGCAGTTAACGATGCAGCTGCTTTCACAGTATTAGCAGACAAAGCTAAAGAAGCATTAGCAAAATAATTTTATTTTCTAGATAATAGATCCACATTTGAGCCCCGTTAAACTCAATGTGAAGAATACCAAGAAAGAAATTGGAGGAAACAATCGTGCGTACAACATACATGGCTAAAGCTAGCACTACAGAACGTAACTGGGTTGTTATCGACGCTACTGATGTGCCATTAGGACGTCTTTCAGCTGTTGCAGCAAGCATTTTACGTGGAAAAAACAAACCAACATTTACACCTAACGTTGATACAGGTGATTTCGTAATCATCATCAACGCTGACAAAGTTGCCTTAACAGGTAAAAAAGCAACTGATAAAGTTTACTATCACCACTCAAACCACCCTGGTGGATTGACAGCTCGTACAGCTGGTGAATTACGTGCTAACAACTCTCGTAAATTAGTTGAATTATCAATCAAAGGCATGTTACCTAAGAACTCATTAGGTCGTCGTCAATTTACTAAATTACATGTTTACGGTGGAGCTGAACATCCACATGCTGCACAACAACCAGTAGCAGTAGACATCCAATCACTAATCTAAGGAGGAAAAAGCATTGGCTCAAGCACAATACCGCGGCACTGGACGCCGTAAAAACTCAACTGCCCGTGTTATCTTAGTACCAGGGACAGGAAACATTACAATTAACAAAAAATCAATCGAAGAATACATCCCATTTGCTTACTTACACGAAGTAATCAAACAACCTTTAAACTTAACTGAAACATTAGGTTCATACGACGTTTTAGTTAACGTTAACGGTGGTGGATTCACAGGTCAATCAGGAGCTATCCGTCACGGAATCGCTCGTGCATTATTAACAGTTGACCCTGACTTCCGTGGAGTGTTAAAAGCTGCTGGCTTATTAACACGTGACCCACGTATGAAAGAACGTAAAAAACCAGGCTTGAAAAAAGCTCGTAAAGCATCACAATTTAGTAAACGTTAAAACTTATTTAAACTTATTGAAAGCATTTCGTATCAAAAATACGGGATGCTTTTTCTGTTCACCCCAAATTTTTGTAACTAGGTGATACTTGAAATTAATACAAATTTGGTTGTTTTTGATAAATCTAAGCAACACTAAATGATGAAGTGAAAGGGGATGAATCTTTGATAGTATTCATTTATTGTGAAATATGATATATTTATTAATTAGATGGATGAATACTTCTAGAGTTAAATATAGCATAATAGGGACAGACTTTTTGGTTTATTTTTGTTTGTAGTCGGATTATGAAAGAATATCCAATATTATGCGATAAGATAGAATGTTACAAAAAAGAAAGGGGATGCAATCCGATGAAGAAAGACAGATTAATTGTATTGACAGATGCTGTTCTAGCAATTATTATGACCATCTTGATTTTAGAGTTAGAAAAACCAACAACACCAAGTCTTGAAGCTTTTTGGGATTTACGGCAAAATTTCTTTGCTTGTTTTCTTTCCTTTTTCTGGTTGGGATCGTTATGGATGGCACTAAACACATTATGGGAAAAGGTTGAGAAAATTTCCTCAGAAATTATTTGGTGGAATTTGTTTCTACTCTTGGAGCGGCAGGAGTTCTCTTTGGAGAATTTCATGCCATCCAAGATACCAGTCTGAATGATGTGGTGGACCGGATCTATATAAATGTCAAGGATTTACCGTTTCAGTCCTTGGGAGCTTTAGCTAATATCCTGTCTGATGTTAAGAAGGGACTGATTCAAGACAGTCATATCTGGTCTTTCTTCCAGTCATTTTTCAAACAATATCAGTTGATAATCAGCTTAAATCAGATCTATCAGTTTGTCTATCTTTCTCTGATGGAGATCATGTCCTATCTTCACTTTGATTATTGGAAAAAACGGCTCGGTCAGGAGCTAGTATGAATAAGGAGAACAAATGAGACGTTTAAAAATGTTATGGCATATTATACAGGTTACGGGTTTTACTCGGTTTGCTCTGAGTTTTGTGACCTTTGTTTTTGGGTCAGGAGGCGTGCTTTTCCTAGTTGAACCTGCTATCACAAATTACGGAGACGGTCTTTGGTATGCTTTTGTGACTTCGACGACTGTCGGCTACGGGGATCTCCTAGCTGTGACCTTGATTGGAAGGATTACCAGTGTCTTCTTGACGATTTATGGGCTCATATTTTTTGGCTGTTTATCAGCTGTTATTTTTAATTATTATACCAATTTAAATAAGGAAAGAGGAGAGGACAAATGACTGCCAATTATTCAACACGGGAATACCGTGAGAAATTATACGATGACCTTCATGTTCGATTGAGAGATACAGCGATTTTGATGTGTGCAATTTTTATTGCCTCTATCGGTCTAAATATGAATTCAACAGCTGTTATTATTGGAGCCATGTTAATTTCACCTCTCATGACACCGATTGTTGGACTGGGATTCGGTTTAGCTATTTTTGATACGCGTTTAATCAAGCAATCTCTAGAGGTTTTATTGACTCAAGTGTTGGTCAGTTTGCTTGTCTCGACTCTGTATTTCTGGATTTCTCCCTTGTCTTATGCAAGTAGCGAGTTGATCGCACGAACCTCTCCAACCATTTGGGATGTTCTCATTGCTATTGCTGGTGGGATTGCTGGTGTGATCGGTTCAAGGAAAAAAGAAGCAAACAATATCGTGCCAGGAGTAGCCATTGCTACAGCTTTGATGCCGCCTATCTGTACTGCTGGCTATGGTTTAGCTAATGGGAATGTACGATTTTTATTGGGGGCTCTCTATCTTTTCTTGATCAACTGTGTCTTTATCATGCTAGCCAACATTGTTGGAACAAGAATTTTGATGAGAAAATCTCCTTTAACTTCATTTAAAGAGCTGAGCATTAAAATGAGAATTGGCTTGATATCTTTGATTGTATTGTTGATTCTTCCAGCTAGCTATTCGGCAGTTACTCTGACAATAGAACAAGCGCGCAAAGAAGGGATCAAACAGTTTGTAGGAAAAGAGTTCGCCAATTATACGGTTATTAATCAAGTCTACAAGTCAAGTAACAATGAATTGGTCTTGACGGTTGTTGGAGATCCGATTTCAGAAGAAGAATTAGAAACACTCCACCAAAAACAAGCCTCTTACGGTATTCAATCTGTTCAATTGAAAGTGAATCAAGTTCAGAACTCGCCAACATTAGATAGTGAAGCGACCAAGGAATTTTATGAAAACATTGACAAGTATATTGATCAAAAACTCTCTGAAAAAGATTCACAAAACGATCTCGTAAAAGAAAATGAAGCAGACAAGGATTGAGGACAATGAACTGAATCGGTTTTTACGCCGTGTTTTTCTTGTATCTTCCTCTTTCTTACTTATAGCAGGTTGTTTTTGCTTGAATAAGAAATAAATTAGAAGTTCTATCATCTAAGAAAAATGATGAAAAAAATCATTTAACTAATGGTGTGAACGTTTAGTGTTTATCAGCTCCATTCTCTGTAATTTTGGGGGTAAAATCCACACCATTTAGATAAAATTAGTTGAATTTGATTGGAAAAACGCTTTTATAAAAGCGGAGAAAAGTCTTGATATTACGCTGTTTTTAGTCCAACTGAAATTCATACTTTCCAAACCAGGTCTTAAGAAAGCTCGTAAAGCATCACAATTATCAAAACGTTAATCAACACGCTTATATCAACGTTTACAGACATTTAAGAAATTTCTCTTGGATGTCTTTTTTTGTCTAGCTAAATTTTACAAATTGGGCAATTTAGGTTACTCAATAATATAAAAAAGATAAAAATTTAAAGTTCGAATTTTAATTTTAAAAAAAGTAATTATTATTGAATATCTGTTCAAACATTTTTTCTTTTCTAAGGTTAATATAAGTATATATACTTTAAAAAAGGAAGTCAAACATCTTGCTCATAGATTTTTGCATTTTTAAAAAATACATTTTGTCATATAATAATGTGGAAAATTGACGGATTCCTTAAACAATCATATAATATGAATATGTAAACCCTTACATACTATTCTACTTATACTTGATAAAATGCAAGTTCTTGAGAATCTATAAATATATAGACACTCTTCTATTTATAAAGTGAAATAAAGAATCACGGAGAAAGTTTATGGATATTAAAGAGACATTCAACCAGCTAGACAATACAAAATTTAATGATTTCAATAATCGCCTTGAAGGTTTTGAGAAACTTTTTAAAGACAAATATTATTTTACCCATCCCGAAGATTTTAGCTCAATCTTTAGCATTTTGGTAAAGTATGGAAAAAGTACAAGTAAATATATTTTATCGAAAGGAGAGATATATGAGTGAAATAGTTATTAATGCTCAGAATTTATCTAAAAATTTTTATAATTTTGATTCAAGACTCCCATTTATCAAGAGATTTTTGAAACGTAATCAAATAACGATTCGAGCTGTTCAAGATATTAGTTTTACGATTAAGAGAGGGAGTATAGTTGGCTTTATTGGGAGTAATGGAGCTGGTAAATCCACAACGATTAAAATGTTGACTGGGACTCTTTATCCTAGTTCCGGAAAATTAGAAGTGAATGGAGAAATTCCATTTAAAAGAAGTATAAATTTTAGAAAAAAAATTTCAATAGTAGTAGGAAATAAATTACAGTTATTTCAAGATGTTTCGGCTATGGATTATTTTCAATTGATTGGTACTTTATATGAGGTAGAACCGGCGATTTTACAAGAACGAATTCAGGAATTAAGCAATTTGTTGAATGTAAAAGATCAGCTTTACCAGCAGGTCCGGACCCTCTCTCTTGGACAAAAAATGAAAATGGAGTTTATCGCGGCATCTTTAACAAGTCCGGAAATATTATTTTTAGACGAGCCTACTATAGGGTTAGATATACAGTCTAAAAAAGATATCAGAACATTTTTAAAGAAAATGAATGAAGAATGTCATACTACTATTATTTTAACGAGTCATGATATGGATGATATTTCGTCTGTTTGTGACGAATTAATCGTCATTGACAAAGGAAAAATTATTTTGCAGGAGTCAATGGATGTTATTTTATCTAAATTTTCTGATTTTAAATATTTAAAGATAAAAATGACATTAGATTTGGTACCAGAGTTATGCTCTGTTAAAGGAGTAGTAGTCATTTCTCAAACAAAATCGGAATGTATACTAAAAATACCTAGAGATTTTGTCTTTGAGACATTAGAATCAATCAATAAGCTTGTAGATATAGAAGATTTTGAAATATCAAATCTTTCTTTAGAAGAAATTATTTTACAAAACTATTTTACAAAAAAGGAGCACAATTGAAAAAAGAAATGTCTATTATTCTGATATCATTTCGATCTATTTTGAACTATAAATCAAGTGTACTATTGTTAATGTTACAGGCAAGTATACAAATTATGATATCAGTATTTTTATGGACGTATATATATCAGAGTAACCAGATAAATATAGCAGGATATGATTTTACCTCAATGGTTCAATACTATTTGGGGACTATAATTTTTTCATATTTTGTTTTTTATCCAGTTGATTGGGAAATCAATGACGATGTTCATTCAGGAAATTTTTTTAGCATATTAATAAAACCTGTTACTTTTTATAAGTATTATTTTTGTAAAATGCTTGGAGATAGGCTTGCTCATTTATTATTTATCATCATTCCTGTCATTTTATTCTCCAGTGTTTATTACAAGAATGAGTTATTAACCATTGAAATTCTTATTTTAGGAAGTATTGCAATTATTCTATCTATGGTTCTATGGTTTTTAATATCATGTTGTGTAGGTATGCTTTCTTTTTGGTTAGAAAATATATTTTTTGTCCTTACTGTTAAAGAAATAGTAATTCAGTTTTTATCAGGAATATTATTGCCTTTAAGTTTTTTTTCAAATAATTTTCGTCTGTTTTTAGATGTATTACCTTTTAAATACTTAGTATATGAACCGCTTCAGATGTTTAGTAATGATACATATAAATTAATAGACTATTTGAGAATTATTTGTATTCAATTGATTTGGTGCATCATTTTTTATATTATATCAAGATTCATATTGAGAAAAGGAGTGGAGCACTTCTCAAATGTGGGAGGATAAAATGTTTAGAATAAAAGTAATTTTTAGGCTACTTCATTTTGGTTTTAAATCTGATATGAATTTTCATTTTGACTTCTTTTGTGGTCTATTTTCGTCGATACTGTGGATTGGTTTACCTATTGTATTTTTTAGATTGATTTTCTTAAACATAGACTCTTTTAATGGTTGGGACTATTATCAAATTTTATTTTTGGTAGGTTCCTACACTATTGTAGATGGAGTTATGATGGGATTGTTAATTAGAAGTATGGGAATTTTAGAATCAGATATTTTGAGTGGTAACTTGGATCAAATTTTATTGAGGCCGTTTGATACTCAGTTGTTCTATATTTTTAGATCATTTAATTTAGTTCAATTCGTGAATACTTTTTTTGGTCTTGCGATCATTTTTATAAGTTATGGAAATTTAAATGTACATTTAAATTCATTAAAAATATTATTTTATATCCTTTCTTTAATGTGTGGTTGTATTATATATTATTCAATTTGGTTTCTAATAACGATTAGTTCATTTTGGTTCCCAACTAAATTTTCAAAAGTAGATGTATTTTTGAATTATATTGGAATTTCTAAGTATCCATATAATATTTTTACAGGTATTAACAGATTGATCACTATGTTATTTGTTCCCAATTTATTAATTGCCAATCCTGCAGTATTAATATTTTTAGGGAAAGATACATTGAACCTATTTTTCTATCAAATAGTTTTTACAGTTTTTTTGATTATTATCAGTCGTACAATTTTTAGAAAAGGATTGAAAAAATATGAAAGTGCAGGAAGATAAACAATGTTGTTCAGTTATATGTTTGACTAAAGGAAGTGATTCGCTGTACTTTGTTTTGTGGTCATTGAAACATCAGATAATTATAAACTATAATTTAAAGAATAGTATTATTAACTTATAGGTGCTAAGAAAAAATTTAAAGAAATTCCCTCATTCAATCAAACTTATTCATTTTTTTTAAAATAAGAAAATAGTTGGATTTTGATGATGGTTGATATAAAGCTAAACTGAAAGTACCTGAAATACAACTGTGTCAAACCAGGTCTTAAGAAAGCTCGTAAAGCTTCACAATTTAGTAAACGTTAATTCGAAAGAATTACAATATTTACAAAGAACACCTTTCGAGGTGTTCTTTTTATGTTTTCATACTAAATTGTGGCAGTTGACGTAGTTGTTGTGGCTTTAGCCACTTACAAATACGGCTGCAATTCGACGAAGTCAATTGCCTCTAAACGTTAATTCGTTGCTGGAAAGCAGAATACAAACGAAAACACTTTGCATCTTGCAAGGTGTTTTTTGTATGAGAACTAGCGGTGCGCAATTAGGATAGCTCTAGCGACTTTAGTCGCGTAGAGATATGCTATGCACAGTTGCCCCAAGAAAACAAGCGAAGCGATATTTGAATGGATAGCAACCACTGCACGCAAAATGTTAATTCGAAAGAATTACTATACTTACAAAGAGCACCCTTCGGGGTGTTTTTTCTATACCTAAGATAAATGGAAAATAAAAACCCACCCTATCTTCCACGGTCAAACATGACTGTAGAAAATAGAGTGGGTCTAGGATGTTAAAGACTATTTGTCTTCTTTATGAAAGATATTTTTAACGCCCTTGATAGCTCCTTCGACAGCTTCTTTTGCATCTTCAGCAACTTCTTTTGCTTTTGAAGCAACTTTTTCAGCAGTGCCTTCAGCTTCTGTTTTTGTATCACCGGTTAATTTACCGAAGCCTTCTTTAACAGAACCCTTCACTTGGTTCAATTTTTCTTCTAATGACATAGCGTCACCTCCGTTAAGTAAATAGTTTTTTAATCTGAATTTAAGACAGTTCATTTAAAAAATTAAAACTATTTAGTTCAGATTAGTATAATTATATGCCCTCTGAAATGGAAAGTCAAATATCCGCTCCGGCATTCTAATAATAGGGATGAGGTCTGAATAATGATCGACTAATAGGTCACGACTTTCAGGATTTCCAGCAAAGATAACGAAAGAAGCCAAAAACTTTTCTGTCTCCAATAAAATAAATGGTATAATGGTCGTGAATGGATACATCGTAACGCTATTTTTTGAAAAAGAGAAGAGAAACATGAAAAGAATCCTCACAACCTACCCTGTTATCAGTACTTTAGCTCTAATCTGTTTGTTGCTCGGTCTATTGACTTCCTTTTATGGGGATGCTATGTATGACCTATTGGCTTTTCATTCAAAGCCGGTGTATGGTTGGCAATATGTTAGTGGGACCCTGATGCACGGTAGTAAAGGAGCCCCTATCTGGTTTTTATGGGTCCATTTGTTGTTAAATGGACTCATGCTCCTTCCCTTCGGAGGACTGCTAGAAAGAAAAATAGGCTCTAGACAAGTCTTGATCGTTTTTGTGACGGCGACAGTCCTCTCTTCCATCGTTTTTCACCTCTTAACCCAGGAGCAGGACATTCAGGCAACAGGGATCTCTGCTGTAGGATACGCCTTTGTGACCGGAGGAGTCCTGCTCCTGCCAAAGATGTGGAAAGAATTTTCACTCACCGTAAAATGGTTTTATCTATTCTTAATTTTTCTATCTGGCCTCATGCTCTTACCAGCAATCACCGGATGGATCTCAACGCTATTGCATCTTTCAGGGGTTGTGAGTTATCTATTGGTTTTTATCGGAAGTAAAGTCTTGGAGGGGAGAAGCTAACTATTAAGACGGCTCCTCAGTAAGGTTTTCATCGTACTTCCTTGACTCTTCCTTTACCAGGCCGTATAATATTCTATATCAATGAAGAAATCACCTTTTGTCATTGTACAAAGGGTGATTTTATAACGAAAAAAAGGAGACACAATGGGGTATATCTCTACTATTAAAACGGCTGTTCAGCTCTTTCCTTTCCTGGCATTTTTGCTGACCTTGCCCTACATGATTTTGAATTATCGAAAATATGGTTCGGTCAATAAATTGCGGGTGCTGATTTTCTATTCTTTTATGCTTTACTTGATGACGGTCTATCTCTTGGTGATCTTGCCTCTGCCGGATCCAAGTAAGATTCATACTAGCTACTCGGAAATGGTCAATCTCCATCCCTTTGCTTTTGTGGTGGATTTTTTCAAGGAGAGCCCCTTTGATTTAGCGCAGACTGGTACTTGGATTCAAGCTCTTAAGCATCCAACTTTTTATGTGCCTGCCTTTAATGTCCTGATGTTGATTCCTTTTGGGATGTATCTGCGCTATTATTTCAAGTGTGGTTTTAAGAAAACGATCCTCCTGACAGCCCTCTTTAGTCTCTTTTTGGAACTGACCCAGTTATCAGGTCTCTACTTTATGTATCCGGGTCCTTACCGCCTGGCAGATGTTGATGATATTATTCAAAATACTACCGGTGGTGGAGTGGGTTATCTGCTCGGTTGGTTCCTGGTTTGGTTATTGCCGACACGAGACGAAATTGACGAGCATTCTTTCCGAGTAGGAACGAAAGTATCTGGTTTTCGGATGGGTCTTGCCTTCTTGATCGACTTTGTAATGCTATCCTTGCTTTACGCGGTAATCGAGCGTTTAGAGACGATTCCTTATGTAGCGATTTTGGCTGTTTATTTTGGTTTGATTCCTTTGTGGCGGGGCAAAACCTTGGGAATGGCTTTATTGAAATTCCGCTTGCATTTTGACAAGCAAAAATGGCTTCGCACCATCTGGCGGGGAATCCTGGTAGTAGGTTATTTCTATCTGATTCCTCAAGGGTTGTTCTATTTGATTTCGCTCTTGAATAGCGATTTGACGGACAATTCTCTCTTAACCCTGTCCATGATTTTATTGCTCTTCTTTATGCTTTTATTGTACCTGATCCTCACCCTTGCCATCGTCTTGCTCAATCGTCGCTTTCCCTTTGACCGTCTAGCTGGGGCTGAGTATGAGAGTACGGTGCGCGTGAAGAAAGAGATCCTAAAGGATGAAAACGAATCGTCAAAATAGAGAGAGGGGGACAGAAATCGGTAATTCGTTAGAATTCGATTTCGTCGTCCACCTCCGCACAGTTGAGTAGGGCTGTAAAAGCTGATGAAATCAGCGTAGTAGAGCCCACTCAACCACTGCGTCTTGCTCGACAATCCAAAAACAATTGAGAGGCTAGGACTTTTGTCCCAGCCTCTTTATTGTTTTATACACGCGGAAAATATCCGAACGTTCCCAGTTGAGAAGGGCGATTTTAAGGGGATTGTGCTACAATGGAAGCAAATAGATAGAATGGAGCAGTGAAATGAAAGCAATTATTACAGTCGTTGGTAAAGACCAAAAAGGAATCGTAGCGGGTGTTGCAACGAAAGTGGCAGAATTAGGACTCAATATCGATGATATCTCTCAAACCGTATTGGATGAGTACTTCACCATGATGGCAGTCGTATCATCGGATGAGAAAAAAGATTTCACACAGCTCCGTTCAGAGTTGGAAGAATTCGGTCAGTCTCTGCATGTGAAAATCAATATCCAAAGCGCAGCGATTTTTGATGCTATGCACAATTTGTAAGATAGGGGTTGAGAATTTATGGACATTAGACAGGTAACAGAAACCATTGCCATGATTGAGGAGCAGAACTTCGATGTTCGGACCATCACCATGGGGATCTCCCTTCTAGATTGTATCGATCCAGATATCGAAAAGGCGGCAGAAAAAGTCTACAATAAGATTGTGACAAAGGCCAAGGACTTAGTGGCTGTTGGGGATGAGATTGCGGCAGAACTTGGCATTCCAATTGTGAATAAACGGGTTTCAGTCACTCCAATTTCCATTATTGGGGCAGCAACCAATGCGACAGATTATGTACCCTTTGCCAAGGCACTAGATCGTGCGGCCAAAGAAGTTGGGGTCAACTTTATCGGTGGTTTCTCAGCCCTTGTTCAAAAAGGCTACCAAAAGGGGGATGAAATCCTTATCAATTCCATTCCTCGCGCCCTTGCAGAGACGGATTTTGTCTGCTCTTCAGTCAATATCGGATCGACCAAGACGGGGATCAATATGACCGCTGTCCGAGACATGGGCCGTATCATTAAAGAAGCATCCCAAGCAGATCCAATGGGGCCTGGTAAGCTCGTAGTTTTTGCCAATGCAGTAGAAGATAATCCTTTTATGGCGGGTGCCTTCCACGGTGTCGGTGAAGCGGATGTTGTCATCAACGTTGGGGTTTCAGGACCTGGTGTCGTCCAACGGGCCATTGAAAAAGTTCCAGGAGCTAGCTTTGATGTATTGGCTGAAACAGTCAAGAAGACAGCCTTCAAAATTACCCGTGTTGGGCAATTAGTGGGGCAAATGGCTAGTGAACGTCTCGGTGTTGAGTTTGGGATTGTAGACTTGTCTCTCGCACCAACGCCAGCTGTTGGGGATTCGGTTGCTCGTGTCCTTGAAGCCATGGGGCTTGAAGTAGTAGGAACCCACGGGACAACAGCAGCACTAGCTTTGCTCAATGACCAAGTGAAAAAAGGCGGGATCATGGCTTGTAACCAAGTCGGTGGTTTGTCAGGTGCCTTCATTCCGGTCTCAGAAGATGAAGGGATGATTGCGGCGGTCCAATCAGGCCATATCAACCTGGAAAAATTGGAAGCCATGACAGCCATCTGCTCGGTTGGTCTGGATATGATTGCTATCCCAGCTGATACTCCAGATACGACCATTGCGGCCATGATCG